>Ga0207422_1000696_pt1 | contig 94131 bp, 72 predicted proteins | sample MarCyaLeptolynsp_FD_187757 | JGI IMG/M metagenome (GOLD analysis project Ga0207422, IMG submission 187757) | Marine cyanobacterial communities from Panama - species 1 Leptolyngbya sp. (SPAdes) | ecosystem: Environmental > Aquatic > Marine > Unclassified | place: Panama: Panama City | collected...
ATCGGTCGCTGGGCCCACCCAGCTCCGCTCTTCGCGCCTCGCCACGAGGCCGCATCTCTGCGCGACGCCGGCCCAATCTCTCGGATCCCGACACGAGCGCGGCCAGCCCCCATCGTCTCCGCCCCTTGGTTGAGCGTTTCCCGGGCAGTGTGCTCGGCACGGGTGGGGGAAAGGGGGGACTTGAGGTGCCGGCCCGTGGGCCGGCAGTTTGTTGTTAGTGATCGCGCTTGCCGACGGTTTCTATCAGCCTGCACGTTGTCGTGTGGATGGGTGCACCGGTCGAGACGCCTGAACGGTTTTGCTACAAGGACTTGGACGGGCCCGCTAGCACGAGGGCAGGGCGCCCTCGGGATGCCGAGGGCGCCCATGATCCGGGCTAGCGCCCGCGGGTCAGTCGCCAGGTCATCGCGAGGACGCGATCCAGCAGCGCCAGGGCCGGAGCCGATTGCCCCGCGCTCACGGAGCCCAGCGCCCCCGCAATGCGAAGTGCGGTCACGACCTCATCGGCGCTGCCCGCGGCCACGCGAAACAGCTGCAGCCGGTCACGGCCCCGCCGCCGATTGCCCTCGGCCAGGTTCAAAGCCACCGACACCACCGCCCGCCGCATCTGCCGAGCCAGATCAGAATCGCTTACCAACTTCTCCACCGCGGCAACCTCCCGCACCGCCTCCAAAGCCACTTCCAACGCCTCAAACCGATTGTGTTCTTTCCGGGGGTTCACACCACGCTCTTGAACACCCGGAAAGAACACAATCGGTTTGACGGAAAAAGGAAGGGAGGTCCCGAGGGCGGCTTCAGTCTCAGTCTCCATCCCCGCCTCTGCCTCGGATTCGGTCTCGGCCTCTGCCTCGGATTCGGTCTCGGTCTCGGATTCGGTCTCGGTCTCGGATTCGGTCTCGGTCTCGGATTCGGTCTCGGTCTCGGATTCGGTCTCGGTCTCGGATTCGGTCTCGGTCTCGGCTTCGGTCTCGGCCTCGGCCTCGGCCCCGGTCAGTCCAGCGCTCGGCCGATTCCTTCGGCGGCGCGGGTGGCCATGGCCATGATCGTCAGCTGCGGGTTGACGGCAAGCGACGACGGCACCGCCGCACCGTCGACCACGTACAGCCCGCGCACGTCGTGGCTCTGGTGATCGGGGCCCACGACCGACTTGCGCGGGTCGCGCCCCATGCGCGCGGTGCCGAGCGGGTGGTACGCGGCGGGCTCGAAGTCGCGCGCTTTGCAGCGGGCCTGGCGCAGCCGGTCGACGTCGTCGGGTGAGCGCAGCCGGTCGAAGCCGTGCACCATGGGGTAGACCTCGCGAGCGCCCGCCGCAAAGAACACGTCGGCGAGCAACGTGGCGCCGCGCTGCAGCAGGGCCACGTCGCGCGCTTCGAGCGAGTACGTAATGAGCGGCTGGCCGCGAACCGACCGCACGCGGCCCCGCGACTTGTCTTCGATCATAAAGCCGAAGGAAGCGACCCGGTCGTACCTCTCGGCTAGCTCCATCAGTCTTGGGCCGATGAACGAGATGGTCGACATGCCCATGTCCAGCGGCGATGACGCGCCCTCGAACAGCAGCCCCTGGTCGTGAAACTCTTCGATGGCGTAGCCTTGCGGCACGGCGTTGAAGCCCGAAATGTCCTCGTCGAAGACTGCAAACGAGGCGGCGGCCGGGTGAACGGACAGGTTGCGCCCCACCTGGCCCGAGCTGTTGGACAGGCCATTGTCGAGCAGCAGAACCGGCGTCATGAGCGCCCCGCACGCGACGACCACCGCGGTGCCGCGCACGGTCACCCGGCGTCCGTTGGCGGCCCGGGCCATGGCGCCCGCGGCCCGGCCGTTTTCGATCAGGAGCTGGTCGACCCGCGCGCCGTACATCAATTCGGCGCCGGCCTCGAGAGCGCTCGGTACATACGAGACGTTGGTCGATCGCTTGGCGTCCGTGGGGCAGCCGAAACAGCACACTCCCTGGCCATCGCAGGCGGGCGCGTTGCGGCGAAGCGGTGCGTGGCGCCAGCCCAGAGCGTCGCAGCCGCGGGCGATGACCCGCGCGGCGCCGCCGAGGTGCTGCGCCGGCGTGGGCCCAACGCCCAGCACCTGCTCGACGCGTTCGTAGTAGCCGTCGAGCGATCCCGGGCCGAGTTCGGTGAGGCCGAAGTCGTCGCGCCAGTGGGTGAGCACGCGCTCGGGCACGCGGTAGCAAGTGCCGGCGTTGATGGTCGTGGTGCCGCCGACGCTGCGACCGACCGGGATGGGCAGCACGACGTTGCCGAGGCCGAATGTCGCGCCCATGTTGCGATACAGGAGCTTCTGCATCGGCACCGCGCGCCCGTTGAAATGGCGCCGGTCGAAGTAGCCCCCTTCTTCCAGCATCACGACGGCGTGGCCGGCGCGGGCGAGCTCGCTGGCGACCACGGCGCCCCCGGCGCCCGTGCCGATGACGACGACGTCGCACTCGAGCTCCAGATCGTCGTCGAGCTCCGCCGCATCGTGGGCCCGCTCGCGCACCGCCCGCGGCCGGTCGTCGCCGGCCGGCGTGTCGAACTGGTAGACGCAGCCGACCGACCGAAACAACTCCGGGTTGTCGAAGTAGCCGAGCTTGAGCGGGGTTGCCAGCAGCCGCAGGGCCCATCGCCGGGGCACGCTGCCGGTGCGCCAGGCCTCGAGCAGGGCGAGGCGCTGGACCGGGCCGAGGTCGGCGAATCGCTTGCCGAAGCGCAGGCGAGCTCCCGCGTCGATGGCGCCCAACAAGCCGCGCAGCCCGGCGACCACGCTTCTGGGTAGCTGGCCGAAGAACGTTTCGACCCGGGCCACCAGCTCTCGGCTGGCGGGCGGAAACACGGCACCGCCCGGCAGCATGGTCTCCGCGATGGCGGCGAGCAGACGCCGCTCGGGCACGCTCAGCGGCCCGCTGGCCTCGGCGGCGGGCGAGGGGCGGTGGCGTCGGAGCTGGGCGAGAGTCGGAGAGGAGCCGGTCATGGGAGAGCGGGCCGCCTTTCGGGGCCTCACTCTCTCAAGCCTGGCAGAATTGGTCGGACCTTTCAAGCCGAAAGGTCCTGGCGGGTTAGGGCTTATCGCGAGAGACTAGGCGCTGGCCTCGGGCGTCTCGTCGGCTGTCGCTTCCGGGGGCGCTTCCGGGGCCGGCTCCGCAGCCGGCGGCTCCGCGCTGACCGCGGAGGGCAGCGAGCGGGCGACCAGCTCGGCGACGTCGAGCACTTGCACCTGGTCCTCGACGCCCAGCTCCTTGGTGCCGTCGGTCATCATCACGTTGCAAAACGGACAGGCCACAGCCACCGTGTCGGCGCCGGTGTCGATCGCCTCCTTGGTGCGGTTCTGGTTGACGCGCTCGCCGTGCTCTTCCATGAACATGCGGCCGCCGCCGGCGCCGCAGCAGAAGCCGTGGCGCTTGTTGCGGGCCATCTCGACAACGCCGTCGGCGATGGGCAGGCGGTTGAGGACTTCGCGCGGAGCGTCGTACTCGTTGTTCCAGCGGCCCAGGTAGCAGCTGTCGTGGAACGTTACCTTGGACACGCCGTTCTTTTCGGTGCCCGGTACCAGCTTGCCGTCCTTCATCAGCGCATCGATGAGCTGGGTGTGGTGGACGACTTCGTACTCACCGCCAAACTGCGGATAGTCGTGCCGGAGCGTGTGCAGGCAGTGCGGGCACGAGGTGACGACCTTCTTGACGCCGGCGTCGTTGAGTTCCTCCACGTTGGCCTCGGCCTGCATCTGGAAGAGCATTTCGTTGCCGGCGCGCCGCGCCGGGTCGCCGGTGCAGCCCTCGCGGTGACCGAGCACCGCGTAGTCGACCTTCGCCGCGTTGAGGATCTGGATCATCGACACGGTCTGCTTTTGAATGCGCTGGTCGAAGGCGCCCGCGCAGCCAACCCACAGAAGGTACTCGGGGTTCGGGGTGTCCTCGATGGTCGGGACGTCGAGGTCCTTGGCCCAGTCCATGCGCTTGTCGTTGCCGATGCCCCAGGGGTTGCTCTGGCGCTCGATGTTGCGGAAGGCGCGGGCGAGCTCGCCCGGGGTCTTCTCCTGCTCGAGCACCAGGTTCTGGCGCATCTGAATGATCTTGAGCGGGTGCTCGATGAAGACCGGGCAGACCTCCTGGCAAGCGCCACAGGTCGTGCACGACCAGAGGGTGCTCTCCTGAACGCGGCCCCCGACGAGCTCTTCCATGTCGTCGTAGCGCTTCTGCGCGGCCTTCAGGCTCGTCGTTACGGCATCGAGCTTGTCTTTTTTGTCGCTGTGCTCGTCGTCGCCGACGGCCTTTTCGAGAGCCGCTTTCTGGGCGGTCAGATCGTCGATGGCCACGCGGGCTTCATCGCGGTCGAGCATTTCGTAGCGCAGGTCGTGGACTAGCTGCATGGGCGACAGGTTCTTGCCGGTGTTGTACGCCGGGCAGTAGTTCGAGCAACGGGCGCACTCGGTGCACGCGTAGTTGTCGATGAGGCTCTTCCACGAGAACTGCTCAATGCGCCCGACGCCCCACTGGTTCTCGTCTTCGAGGTCCAGCTTGGGCATGTCGAGCTTTCGCTCGCTGAGGTTGCGCGTAAAGATGTTCGGCAGAGCGCCCAGCAGGTGGATGTGCTTCGAATAGGGCAGGTAGTTCAGAAAGATGAGAACGATGGCGAAGTGGACCCAGTAGGCCCACTGGTAGCCGATTTCCGCGGCTTCTGGCGACACCGGGGCCAGCGCGTGACCGACCGCGGCGGACACGGGACCCGCGTGAATCTCCGCCCCCGTGGTGATGGCGGCGGCGGCCTCGAACCCGTGGGTCAAAAAGTGCGTGAGCATCAGGCACGCGATGGCGCCGAGAATGAGGCCCGCGTCCAGGTTCATCGGGATGAGCGACGGCTTGAGCACGATGCGGCGGAACAGCGCCCAACAGATGACCGTGAGGACCAGGAGGTTCATCATGTCGATGCCCAGCACCAGCGGCGCGTAGAGCAGGCCGGGGAGGAGATTCTCGAGGGCGAGGGGGGCGACGATGCTGCTTACGAGCAGGTCCACCGTGCCGATCGTGATGACCAAAAAGCCGTAGAAGATGAGCAGGTGGTGCTTGCTCGTCTGGTGGAGCGGACCTTCCTGGGCGACTTTCTTTTGACCGAAGAAGTAGATGACCACCGAGGCGACGCGCGCCGGGATTTGGTCAAGGCGCGGGCGGATGTCGGCGCCGCCGCGGGCGGCTGCGCGAACCATGCTGTACATGGTCTTCGCGAAGAACCCCAACGCCGTGGCGAGCATCAGGGCGGATATGGCAACGCTGATTCCGGTGTGCATGACGATCAATCTCCTCGCGAAATGAGGAGCCGTTCAGTTCGATGCTTACCATAGGGAAATCGCGACTGTCGAGCGACCGATTGGACCTATCTGTCTGAAAACACGAAGCTCAATCGGAACGGCGGGTCCCGGCGTGTGACAGATGCGAAACAAGTTGCGCACGGCAGGTGCGAATATTGTTGCGCATGCAAAGCAAGCTGCCCACAATAAAGATGTAAACCACTTAGTTAGCGCCTTAGTTGCCGTTGAGGTTCGCGCCGGGAATGACCGCCACGCACAACACACTCGTAATTAGCGACATTCACTTGGGTGAAGACATGAACCCGCTGGCCCACGACGGCGCGGCGCCGTCCATGGCGCTGGTCGAGCGGCAGCTGGTCGGGTTCATTCGACACTACGCCCGGGTCCGCCACAACGGTCGGCCGTGGCGACTGGTGGTCAACGGGGACTTCATCGATTTCATGGGGGTGCAGATCTTTCCCGGCGACGAGCGCGCCAGCGAGATCGTCGAGCTGCACGAAGTCACCCAGCACGAGCGCGAGTACGGACTGGGGCGTCGCCCGGGGGTGGCGTGCGCCAAGATGCGGGCGGTGGTCGACCGCCACGAGGCGGTGTTTCGCGCCCTCGGCCGCTTCATCGCCAGCGGCAACGTCATCGACATCGTCGCCGGCAATCACGACACCGAGCTGCAGTGGGAGCCGGTCCAGCGCGAGCTTCGCAACGGGATTCGGGCGTGCGCCCGGATCGAGCTCTCGGCCGAGCGCGTGCGAGAGAACGTTCGTTTCCACGACTGGTTCTTCTACGAACCGGGCGTGGCGTGGATCGAGCACGGCCACAGCTACGACCAGAACTGCTCCCACGAGTACACGCTCGCCCCGACCGGCGCGGACAATCGCGAAATCGCCACCAACGTCGACGGCGCCTCGATGCGCTACGTCATCAACCGCAACAAGGACGCCGACCACGGCCAGGAAGACTGGTCGCTGGCCGGCTACCTCACCTGGGCGCGGCAGCTCGGCCTTCGCGGCACGCTGCGCCTCGCTCACAGCTACGGCATGTTCTGCGCCCGGGTGCTGACGGCCTGGCGGGACCTGCGCCACATCGACCCCAAGGACGACCCGCGGCGGGACGAGCATCAGCGCAAGCTGGCGGCGCTGAGCGAGCAAAACGCGATCCCGCACAAGAACCTGGCGGACATCGACGAGATGCACAAGCGGCCGGTGGTCACGAACTTCTGGCGACTGGCCGGCGTGCTCATGATCGACAAGCTGCTCATCTACGGCGCGGCGATGCTGCTTTCGGTGCTGCTGTTTTTGCTGCTGCCCTGGACCTGGGCGGCCCTGGGCACCAGCCTGGCCGCCGGCGGCGCGTGGCTTACCGGGCGCTGGCTCAACCGGGGCCGTTTCGTCGACCCCACCGTGCCCCTGCTGATCGTTCCCGAGCGCATCGTCACGAAGGTCGACGCGCGGTACGTGATCTTTGGCCACACCCACGACCCGCTATCGCTGGCCCTCGACGGCGGCAGCACGTACATCAACACCGGCACGTGGTTTCCGACGGAGAAACCCGGGCTCCTGCGCTCGTTCACCCACGTGGTGCTGACCCACCCCGAGAGCGGCCCGCGCGCGGCGCTGTGCCAGTGGCGCGACGGCCACAGCCGCGAGTTCATGGTGGACGCGGGCATCGCCCCGCTGGCCGACGAGTCCCTCGAAATGGCTTCGGTCGGCGCGCGCGAGTACGCGCGCTAGGTCGCCGGCTACTGCGCCGACGTCACGAACTCGTCCTTGAGGAAGTCCTTGCGCTTGCCGCCGCTGGCGACCGCGGCGGCGCACCAGCCGGTGAGAAAGGCGCCCTCGATGCCCAGCCCCGGCAAAATCTGATCGTTGGCCAGGGTCAGGCGCTTGAGCCCGACGCCGTAGCTGGCCGCCGATAGACCGAGGGGGGCGTCGGGCAGTGCGGGCCACAGCGGCACGGGTTCGGCGATGGCTGCCAGTTCGTCGCTCAATCCTTCGGCCTCGACCGACTCGTGGGGCGAGTGGGCGCACAGCACGTGGTCGCGCGAAAACGGCATGACTTCCTCGAGTCGTTCGCGCAGCCGCACGCGCAGGTCCGCGAGGGCCTCGTCCAGGGAGCCTGACCCGTCGGGTTTGGGGCACGTGGCTTCGATCACCACGTGAATGCGCGCCTCGTCGTCGGGCGGGGCCACGTACAGCGCGAACGCGTTGTCGCCCACGAGCGGTTTGTCCGGGTCGGTAACCACGAGGACGTTGGCGCCCATGCCCTCGGGCAGGCCCGCCTCGTCGAGCACCAGGTTGAGCGTGTAGCGATACCCCACCGGCGACAGGGATTCGGACATTTGCACCAGCCGCTTGGGCGGCTTCGGCATGAGATCGACGAGCTGGTCCACGGGCAGGGCGGCTACGAGCTGCTCCGCGCCGATGGTTTCGCCCCCGCGGGTGCGCAACCCGTTGGCCTTGCCCCAGCTGGTGGTGATCTCTTCCGGCCAGATCTCGCGAACCTCTCCGCCGTGGCTGGCGAACTTGTCGCGAAAGATATCGTGCAGCTCTTGCCAGCCTCCCTCGAGCCGGGCGACGCCCCGCCGCCAGGTGTGCAGGGCGCGCGCTCGCGCGATGTCCGACGTGATCGGATCGAGGGTGCCGGACGAGATCGCCGCGGGGCCGGCGAGCAGGGCGCGCACCGCCGGGTTGATACCGTCGGGGATCTCGGGCGCGACGACCGCTTCGATGGCGCGCGACACCTCGCGGCGACTGCGAAATCCCGTCGCGGGAAAGGCGGCGTCGAGGGTCATGACCGCGTCGAGGCCCAGACCGCTGGCGTCGAAGCGGCCGACCAGCTCCGACGCCTCGGCGGCGCCGTTGCCGACCAGCTCGCGAGTCAGCTGGCGGCCCAGCGCAATGTTGTCATCGGTGATGTCGAGGCGCACGTTGGGCGCGACGAACTGAAAACTGGGCGTGTACTCCTGCAGGCGCCGGCGCAGCAAGTGGGTGAAGTTGAGCTCGCCGACGACTCGCAGCGCGGCCGGGCTTTCGAGGCCGGTGAGGGGCAGGGCGCGCACCGGCAGGTCGTACGGTCCGAGTCGGTAGCTCTCTGGCGATGCACCCTGGCTGGCCAGGAGCACGCGCATGCCGCGCTTGGCGCACAGGGTCGCGGTGACGAGCCCGGGGAACGAGTCACCGATGACGACGAGATCGTAGGAGTTGGTCGGCACCCGAGTCCGAGAGTATCGAATCGGCGGTCAGTTCGCGACCGGCGCGACGCGAACACGACGGCCTTCGCGATGGAGGCGCCCGGAGGCGAGCAGCGCCACCGCGTCGGGCAGAAGTTCGTGCTCGCGCTGCTGGATCCGGGCCTGCAGTGTCGCCGCGTCGTCGTCCTCGCGGACCTCGACTGCGGCCTGGGCGATGATGGGGCCGCCGTCGAGGGAGCTATCGACCAGGTGAACCGTGCACCCCGCAAGCTTGACACCGTAGTCGATTGCCTGGCGCGCGCCGTCGATACCGGGAAAGGCCGGCAGCAGCGATGGGTGCGTATTCAGGATGCGGTCTTCCCAGCTGGCGACAAACCCCGGCGTGAGGATGCGCATGTAGCCGGCCAGAACGATGGCCTCGACGCGGTGCTCGGCGAGCACGCGGGCGACCTCGCGCTCGTGGTCTTCGCGACTCGCAAACGCCTTGTGGTCGACGACCGCGTGGGCGACCCCGGCGGCTTCCGCGCGCGCCAGGGCTTTGACGTTGGGGCGATTGGAAAGAACCAGGCAGATCTCGGCGGGTGCCAGGCTGCCCGCGCGCTCGCGGTCGAGCAGCGCCTGCAAGTTCGTTCCGCTCCCGGACACCAGCACCGCAAACCTCATCGGCGTCTCCTCGGTTGCACGGCTCGGGGCTCAGTCCTCGAACCGCACCGGCGCGCCGCCGTTGCGCTCGACGATGGTTCCGACGATCGATGCCTGCTCGCCGGCGCCTTGCAGGACTTCGACGGCTCGGTCGGCCGCGTCGGCGGCGACCACGGTCACCATGCCGATGCCCATGTTGAACGTGCGACGCATTTCGTCGGGCTCGACCCCGGCCGAGGCGATCAGTTCGAAGACCGGCGGTACGGCCCAGGCGGTGGGGCGAAACGAGAACGCGAGATCATCGGTGCGCAGCGTGCGGGGCGGATTGTCGATGAGCCCGCCGCCGGTGATGTGCGCGGCGCCCTTGAAGGCAATGCCCGCTTCCGTGAGCGCGCGCAGGGCGCCGACGTAGATTCGGGTTGGCTCGAGCAGGACATCGCCGACCGTGGCGCCGCCGAGAGTGTCCGGCGTGTCGCCGGCCGTAAGCCCCAGAACCTCGAGGACAGCCTTGCGCGCGAGCGAGTGGCCGTTGGAGTGCAGCCCGCTCGACGCCAGGCCGACGACCGCATCGCCCGCGGCGATGGCGCTGCCGTTGCGGAGGTCGTCCTTCTCGACGACGCCGACGCAAAACCCGGCTAGGTCGTATTCGCCGTCAGCGTACATGCCGGGCAGCTCGGCGGTCTCGCCGCCAAGCAGCGCGGCTCCGGCCTGCTGACAACCCGCGGAGATGCCGGTCACGACCTGCTCGCCAACCCGGGGGTCGAGGCGTCCGGTGGCGAAGTAGTCGAGGAAAAACAGCGGCTCCGCGCCGACGACCGCGATGTCGTTGACGCACATCGCCACCAGGTCGATGCCCACCGTGTCGTGCTTGTCGAGCAGAAACGCCGTCTTGAGCTTGGTGCCGACGCCGTCGGTGCCGCTGACGAGCAGCGGCTCGTGGTAGCCCGTCGGCAGGCGGCAAAGACCGGCGAACCCGCCAATTCCGCCGAGCACCTCGGGCCGAGTGGCGCGTCCCGCGATGGACTTGATTCGCTCGACGAGCGCGTCCCCGGCGTCGATATCGACGCCGGCGTCTTTGTAGGTGAGGGACATCTGGGCGCAGGGTTGCCCAACCGCCGCACCGGGTCAAGGCGGCCACCCGGTAACCGCCCGTAGGCCCCATCCGCACGGGGGGAGAATGTGCCCCGGTGCGGATTCGGCCCCGGATTCGGCCCCGGTCCCGGATTCGGCCCCGGTCTCGGTTTCGGTTTCGGTTTCGGGTTCGGCCTCGGGTTCGGCCTCGGCCTCGGCCTCGGCCTCGGGTTCGGATTCGGATTCGGCCTCGGGTTCGGATTCGGCCTCGGGTTCGGTCTCGGCCTCGGGTTCGGTCTCGGATTCGGGTTCGGCCTCGGATTCGGGTTCGGCCTCGGATTCGGGTTCGGATTCGGCCTCGGGTTCGGTCTCGGCCTCGGCCCCCGGTCTGCGTCCCGGCCGCTAAGCTCCGGAACGTGCGCGCCCGGGCCAATCGTGCGACGATCCGAAGGACGTGAAGGTCGCGCAAGGCCAGGAACTCGTTGTCGATGTCGTTGTCCTGGCGCGCAACGCCGCCGCTCATCTCGCCGGACTGCTTCGCCGCGTGCCGGCGCGGCGGGTTCGGTCCACCGTGGTCGTCGACTACGGCTCCAGCGACAGCACCGCTGCGGTTGCCCACGACGGTGGAGCCGTCGTGCTGCGCGAGTCGCGAGGCGGGGAGGGCACGGCACTGCGCCGGGCCATCGAACACCTCGCTGCGCTGCCGACGCCGTCCGATGCCGTCATCATCATGCGCGGGGATGGCGGCGACGACCCGGAGCAGATTCCCGCTCTGATTGCGCCGCTTCGCTCCGGCGAGGCGGAGCTGGTGCTCGGCGACCCGGGCCGGCGCGCCGGAGGCCGCGTGGCCTCCCTGGGCGAGAGCGTGGCGGTTGGCATGATCGGAGCCATTTACCGGCACCGCTTTGCGACGATGTCCAAGTATCGGGCGGTTCGCCTTCCGGCTCTGGTCGCGCTGGGCCTGTCCGACGACGGGCCCGGTTGGGCCGCCGAAATGCAGGTCAAGGCGGTTCGGCTCGGGCTTCGCATCGCGGAAGTGCCCGTGGCCCGCATGGCCGATAGCGCTTCGGGTGACTCGTCGGCGCGGCGCGCGTATGCGAGGATTGGAGAGACGTCGCGCGTGCTGTTTCACATTCTGCGTCACTCCACTGCCCGGTAGCGGAGCCCATGAGCGAGCAACAGCTGTTCGAGAGGTTTGGCCGTATCTACCCCGCCGGGGAGGTGCTGTTTCGCGAAGGCGAGCACGGCGAGGAGATGTTCGTGCTGCAAAGCGGCGAGGTCGAAATCAGCCGCCGGATGCGCAACGAGGACCAGGTCATCGCCGTGGTGTCCCCGGGGGAGTTCTTTGGCGAGATGGCCATCGTCAACAATCGGCCTCGCTCGGCCACCGCCACGGTCAAATCCGACGCCCGACTGCTCGTTATCGACGGGCGCACGTTCGAGGCCATGCTGCGCGGCAAAACCGAGATCGCCGTGCGCATGATTCAGGTTTTGGCGGCCCGTCTCGAGCGCGCCAACCAGCAGATCGAGCTGCTGCTGCTGCGCGACGCGAACCACCGGGTTGCCCAATGCCTTCGCCAGCTCGCTGAATCGCAGCGCAAGGCGTCGTCGGGGCCGGCGAGTTTCGTCCCGATCACGGTCGCCGAGCTAGCGGCGCGGGTCGCGTTGAGCGAAGCCGATGTCGAGCGCGTGCTCAACCGGCTGCTGTCGGCTCAGCTGGTGACGGATCTCGACGGCGAAGGCTACGCGATCCCGGAGCCGGGACGGCTCATCGAGTTCCTCGAGTTCCTCGAGCTCAAGGAGCGCGTCGCAACCATGTCGGACGCGTAGCCGCGGCGCGGTCAGGTCCGCCGCGCGGCCCTGCCACCGCGGCTTCGGGCCACCGCGCTGCCTGGCCGCCGCGCCGTCTCGGTCCGCCGAAACGCCTTAGGCGGCGGCAACGCCGTCGCGTATGGCGATGGCTTTTCGGACCAGGGCCGAGCGCTGGTCGCTCTTGGAATAGACGATGGTTTCCACCTCAGGCGCCATGTCCTTGAGCTGTCCACCCAGCGTCTTCGCGTCGACGCCGGTCAGGACCCCGGCGATGAACACGACTATGAACGTTCCCTCCCAAATGTCGCGATGAGCGGATTGGGCGCTGTCGCATTGGGTGACCGAGAATCCTTCGGCCTGGAGGGCGCGCGCGAACTCCTCGCGCTCGGTAGCAATTTCGTCGACGATCAAGACGGCTGACATCTCGACCTCTTTCTTCTTCAGTGGGCCCGCCGGCTGGAAAACGCTAGCAATTTCCGAGGCCGTGCGGCGCGGAAGTCATGTTTGCAATACGGATCTTGATAGCAAAGTTGGTCTGATAACGAAACTATTTTGGGCGCCTAGCGACCCAAACCGTGTCGGAGTTCTGCGGTGTTGGCCCGGTCGACGACGTCCCAACAATCGTTTTTCACCGCCACCAAACTCGAGCAGATCCCTCCGTTCAGTGGCGGCCGGACTCTCGCTGGTCTTGCGCGTACGGTGCGAACGCGGTACTAGGGGCCCGAAATGGCGTGGTGGAACCGGCAAAAGGGCCTCGAGGCCGCGGCCGAGGACAAGAAGTCGGTCCCGAAGGGGATCGCCACCAAGTGCGAAGGCTGCCAGGAGATCGTGATGGAGCGCGATCTCAAAGAAAATCTGCGGGTTTGTGCTGCCTGCGGGTACCACTTGCGGGTTCCGACAGCCGAGCGCATGGCGATGCTCCTCGACGATGGCTCCTTCGTCGAAGCCGACGCGGGGCTGCAATCGACCGATCCCCTCGAGTTTCGAGTCGACAGCAAAAAGTACCGAGACCAGCTCAAGCGAGCGACGGACAAGGCCGGTGACGGCGATGCCTTTCGCTCCGGCACCGCCACCATCGAGGGGCACCCGGTCGAAGTCGGGTTTTTCGTCTTCGAGTTCATGGGCGGCTCCATGGGCTCGGTGGTCGGCGAAAAGATCACCCGGCAGTTCGAGCGCTCGCTCGAGTCCGGGCACCCCTCCATCGTGTTCTCGGCGTCCGGCGGCGCGCGCATGCAGGAGGGCGTGCTGTCTCTCATGCAGATGGCCAAGACCTCGGCGGCCCGGTCGCGCATGCGCGAGGCCAACGTGCCGTACATCTCGGTGCCCCTGCACCCAACCACCGGTGGCGTGGCCGCGTCCTTCGCGTTTCTCGGAGATCTCATCATCGCCGAGCCCAACGCCTTGATCGGTTTCGCCGGGCCGCGAGTCATCGAGCAGACGATTCGACAGAAGCTGCCCGAGGGATTTCAGCGGTCGGAGTTCCTGCTCGAGCACGGCATGCTCGACATGGTGGTGTCCCGGCACGAGCTAAAGGCGACGCTGGCCCGCACCCTGGCGTGGTTCGGCAAAAAGAACGGCGCCCCGGGCCGCCGAGCCAACGGCGTGTGACCGACACGGCTCTTCGGCCGCTGCTGGAGCGGCTGTATCGGGCCCGCCGCTTTGGCGTGAAGCTCGAGCTCGACCGCATGCGGCTGCTGCTGGACGCCCTGGGAGGGCCCCAGGACCGGCTCCGCCGGGTCATCCACGTCGGCGGCACCAACGGAAAGGGCTCGACGGCGGCGTTTTGCGAGGCTCTGCTGGAGGCGGCCGGCCATCGCGTGGGCGTGTTTACGTCGCCCCACCTGCTGCGCCTTAGCGAGCGGTTTCGCATCGCGGGCCGGGAAGTCGCGTCGGCGGACCTGGAGGCGTCGGCGGTCCGGGTGCTCGATGCCGGTGCGCCCATCGGCGCGACGTTTTTCGAGCTGGTCACGGCCATGGCGTTTGCGCTGTTCGCGGACGCCGGGCTCGACGCGGCGGTCATCGAGGTCGGCCTCGGAGGGCGCTTCGACGCGACCAACGTGCTGCGGCCCGCCGTCAGCGTCGTGACCGGGGTCGATTTCGACCACTGCGAGTACCTCGGCGACACCATCGAGGCCATCGCCGGTGAAAAGGCCGGCATCTTCAAGCCCGGCGTCCCGGCGGTGATCGGCCGCAGCGGCCGCGACGAGGCGGTCCCTTTGCTGGTCGAGGCGGCGGCGGCGGCGGGGGCTGACCCGGTGGTGGTCGCCGAGCCCGACGCCGTCGGCGAGCTGGCTCTGGGCCTTCGCGGCGCGCATCAGCGAGCGAACGCCGCCTGTGCCCTGCGAGCGGTCGAGCAGCTGGAGGGCCCGCCTGCGGTGTCGGCACTCGCCGGTCGCGCCCTGGCGGCGGCGCGCTGTCCGGGACGGCTCGAGCGCATCGCCGGTTCGCCCGACGTTTGGATCGACGGCGCCCACAATCCCGGCGCCGCCGCGGTGCTTGCGCAAGCGCTGGTTGAAGTTGGTGCGGCTAACTGCAGCCTGGTACTCGGTATTTCTTCGGGTAAAGAGGTCGAGGCCATCGTCGCTCACCTGGCTCCGGTCGCCAGCAAGATCTGGTGCACGGAAGCGAGCGCTGAGCGAGCCACGCCGGCGGGTCGTCTCGCCGAGACGGTTCGCGGCGCGTGCGATCGGCCGGTCGCCGTCGCGGCTACCCCGGAGCAGGCGCTCGCCGAGGCGGCCGCGGCCGGCCGGCCGGTGGTGGTCGCCGGCTCGCTGTTCCTGGTGGGCGACGCCAAGCGGATCGTGGCCGGTGAGGCGGCGGACCCCCTGGTCCTGACGGATCCGGTGGGATGAGGTTCGGCAGTCCTACACTGTCGCCGTGCCGCGAAAGTTTGCTCTAGGCGGGGCGGCGAGCGTACGATCTCGTGAAATGCGGGGGATTCCGGGGATTCGTACTGGTCTTGGAATGCTGGTCGCGGCGTGCCTGGTCTTGGCAGCGCCCGCGATGGCCAGCGCACAGCTCGTCGACGGCGAGGACGACGCTGGCGACGAGGAGGTCAGCGCCCAGCCCGAGGCTCACGCCGAGGGCGAATACGGCGGCGTCACGCCGGGGGAGGGCACGGCGCCCACGAAGCGCAAGCGGCCGCGGCGCGCGGTGGTGACGTGGGTTGGCTACCTCGACCGGGGCGAGGATGAGGGCGCCGGGTCGCGGGTGTTCCTGCAGCTCAACCGCGAGGTCGACATCGACCAGACCGTGTCCAACGGCAAGCTGTACGTGACGGCCGCCGGTGCCCGGTTCGGCTCGAAGAATGCCCGTCGGCGCATCGACCTGCGCTACTTCGCCTCGCCGGTGCGCGAGGTCACCGGCCGTCAGGCGCCCCGCCGCCGCCGAGCCACCAAGCGGCTGCCCGCGGGGCCGGCCGGCGCCATGCTGGTGTTCGATTTCAAGGACGCGGCCGAGGCCGCTCCGGTCGCGATGTCGAGCCGCGCCGAGGACGACGGCTACTACTACGTATTCCTGGACTTTCCGCCGGGCGAAGCCCAGCGCGAGTCGGGCGGCGACGAGATTCCCGCCGCCGGCGCCGAGTAACGTCCGGCCGGTCGCGGAGTCGGTGGCCGGGCTGTGAACCCGGCGGCCCCGGTTTGCCGGGGGCAGGCCCCCGTCCGTCCGGTCGCGGGGTCGGCTAGTCGTCCCCCAGGGGGATGCCGGGCGCCGGGAACTGGGCGCACAGCTCTTTGACCTCGCCGGCGATGCGCGCCTGGCGGTCTTCGTCTTCCGGGTTCGAGACCACCTCGTCCATCCAGGCGGCAATGCGGGTCATCTCACCGGTGCCCATGCCGCGGCTGGTGACCGACGGCGTGCCCAGGCGAATGCCCGACGGGTCGAACGGCTTGCGCGGGTCGAACGGCACCGAGTTGTAGTTGAGCACGATGCCGGCTCGATTCAGGGCCTTGGCCGCGACCTTGCCCGGCACGTTCTTGTTGGTCAGGTCGGCCAGGATCAGGTGATTGTCGGTGCCGCCGGTAACCAGGTCGAAGCCGCGCTCCACCAGGCCGGCGGCCAGGGCCTTGGCGTTGTCGACGATCTGGTGGGCGTAGGTCTTGAACTGCTCGGTGGCCGCCTGCTTAAAGGCCACCGCGAGGGCCGCGGTGGTGTGGTTGTGCGGTCCGCCCTGCAGGCCGGGAAAGATGGCCCGGTCGATGGCCTTTTTGTGCTCTTCTTTGCACAGCAGCATGCCGCCGCGCGGGCCACACAGGGTCTTGTGGGTGGTGCTGCTCACCACGTCGGCCACGGGGACCGGCGACGGGTGGGCGCCGCCGGCGACCAGTCCCGAGATGTGCGCGATGTCCGCGACGAACACGGCGCCGACCTCTTTGGCGATGTCGGCGAACGCGGCGAAATCGATGATGCGCGGCACCGCGGTGCCGCCGGCGTAGATGACCTTGGGCTTTTCCTTTCGGGCCAGGTCGCGCGCCTCGTCGTAGTCGATGCGGCCGTCCTCGCGGCGAACCCCGTACTGGACCGCCCGAAAGTACTTGCCGGTGATGCTCACGCCCCAGCCGTGGGTGAGGTGCCCGCCGGCCGGCAGGCTCATGCCCATGACGGTGTCGCCGGGCTCGAGAAAGGCCAGGTACACGCCCAGGTTCGCCGGCGAGCCCGAGTAAGGCTGCACGTTGGCGTGCTCGGCACCGAACAATGCCTTCGCCCGCTCGATGCAGAGGCTTTCGAGCTCGTCGATGACCTCCTGGCCTTCGTAGTAGCGGCGCCCCGGGTAGCCCTCGGAGTATTTGTTCGTGAACACCGAGCCGCTGGCTTCGAGCACGGCGGAGGATGCGTAGTTTTCGGACGCGATGAGGCGCAGCGAGTCGCGCTGGCGCACGACTTCGCGCTGCAGCATGGCGAAGACTTCGGGGTCGGTATCGGCAAGGGCGGTCATGGCAGTGGTCCCGTCTCGGCGTGGGAGAGGCGGCGGCTTTCGAACGACTCGAGCGGCCTTACAGCCGTCCGTATAGCCAGAATGTCTGACACTGCTCCAGCTTTGGTCCCGGCGCAAGGGCCAACCAAAGCTTCGCTCATTCTCACCGCTTCGGCGGCGGCTGCGAGCACGCTTCAGACGGGTCGCTTTGCCGGTTCGGTCGCATCGTGTAAATCTCCGCCCTCGGATGTACGTCCCATCGCGACAGCAATTCCGCGAAGCCGCCAAGGCCGGCAATCTCGTGCCCGTTTACCGCGAGATCATGGCCGACGGCGACACGCCGGTATCCGCCTACGCCAAGCTCGGCGGCGGCGACTACAGTTTTATTCTCGAGTCGGTCGTCGGCGGTGAGAAGTGGGCTGCCTACTCGTTCATCGGCGTGGCGCCCCGCGCCGTGCTGCGGGTGCAAGACGGCACCGCCGAAGTCGAGTGGCACGACGTCGACGGCGGCGGCGAGGTGCGGACCGCCAGCTGGGAGGTGGACGACCCGACGCGCGCTCTCGAAGAGGTCATGCGCGAGTGGAAGCCGGTCGAGTCGCCCGGCCTGCCGCGGTTTTGGGGCGGCGCCGTCGGCTGGGTGTCGTACGACGCCGTGCGTTCGTTCGAGAGCTTGCCCGTTGTGGCGCGCGACGAGGACGAGCCGATTCCCGAGCTGTGCATGGCGATCACGGACACCCTCGTCATCTTCGATAATCTGCGCCAGACGGTGAAGGTGGTCGCCACGCCGTACGTGCCGCGCGCCGACAAGGCGGACGCCGCCTATGACGGGGCGATGGCGCGCATCGACGCCATCATTGACCGGCTGCGGGCCAGCGACGGTCCGGCCCTGCGCGCCATGGATCCACCGCCGCCCACGGAGTCGGGTGGCACCGGGCTGCGGTGGGGCGGCGGCGCCGAGCCCTCGTCGAACTTTGCCCGCGGAGACTTCGAAAGCGCGGTCGACAAGGTGCGCGAGTACATCCTCGCCGGGGACGCCTTTCAGATCGTCCTGTCGCAGCGCTTCGACGTGCCGGCCGAAGACATTCAGCCGTTCGACGTCTACCGGGCGCTGCGGGTCGTGAACCCGTCGCCGTACATGTTCCACCTGCAGTTTCCCGAAGCCCGGGTAACCGGGGCGTCGCCGGAGACGCTGGTTCGGTGCGAAGCCGGCACGGTCGAGCTTCGCCCCATCGCCGGCACGAGGCCCCGGGGCGCCACGCCCGAGCAGGACGAGCAGTTCGAGCGCGACCTGCTCGCCGATCCCAAGGAGTGCGCGGAACACCTGATGCTCATCGACCTCGGCCGCAACGACGTGGGCCGGGTGTCCCGGACCGGCAGCGTCCGGGTGTCGGACAAGATGATCATCGAGCGCTACTCCCACGTGATGCACATCGTGTCCAACGTGGTCGGCCATCTGCGAGACGACCAGAGCGTCTACGACGTCCTTCGCGCGACCTTTCCGGCGGGCACTTTGTCCGGTGCGCCCAAGATTCGCGCCATGGAAATCATCGAGGAACTCGAGCCTCAGCGGCGAGGGCTGTACGGGGGGGCCGTCGGGTACGTTTCGTACTCGGGCAACCTGGACACGGCGATTGCCATTCGCACCCTAGTCGAGCGCAACGGGCAAATCCGGGTGCAGGCCGGCGCCGGACTGGTGTACGACTCGGTGCCGGAAACCGAGTACGAAGAATGCCTCAACAAGGCGCGCGCGGTGTTGCGCGCCGTCGAGCTTGCCCGGCGAGCGAACTAAGGGGCCACGAAGCAAACGCCATGCTGCTGCTCATCGACAACTACGATTCGTTCACCTACAACCTGGCTCAGTACCTGGGCGAGCTCGGCGAGCAGGTGCGGGTCGAGCGCAACGACGCCCTCGTCATCGACGAAATCATCGAGCTCGACCCCGAGGCGGTGGTGATTTCGCCGGGGCCCTGCACGCCCAACGAGGCCGGCATTTCGCTCGAGGTCGTGAACAAGCTCGCGGGCCGCAAGCCCCTGCTGGGGGTGTGCCTGGGCCACCAGTCCATCGGCCAGGCGTTCGGCGGTGAGATCGTGCGGGCCCAGCAGGTCATGCACGGCAAGATCAGCAAGATCTTTCACAACGAACAGGGAATGTTCGCCGGCGTGCGCAACCCGTTTCCAGCCACGCGCTACCACTCGCTGGTCATCGACCCGGAGTCGCTGCCCGACTGCCTCGAGGTGACGGCCAAGACCTGGGACGACGAGATCATGGGCGTGCGTCACCGCGACTTCGTCGACACCCTCACGCCCATCGAGGGCATGCAGTTTCATCCCGAGTCGATCATGACCGAGGACGGCAAAACCCTGCTTTCCAACTTTCTCGCGTCGTTTCGCGACGTGCGCGACCAGGCGGCCTAGCGGTGACGATGGACATTAAACAAGCGATCGGTCGGGCCATCGGCCGACAGGACTTGACCGCCGACGAAATGGCGGCGGTCTTCGGCTCGATCATGGCCGGCGAGTGCACGCCGGCGCAGATTGGCGGCCTGCTCATCGGCCTGCGCATGAAGGGCGAGACCCCCGAGGAAATCGCCGGCGCGGCCCGGGCGATGCGCGAGCGCGCCACGCCCATTCGCTGCCCGGACCCCGATACGGCGGTGGATACCTGCGGCACCGGTGGCGACGGCTCGGGCACGGTCAACGTCTCTACCATGGCCGCGGTGGTCACGGCCGCGGGCGGCGCGCGGGTCGCCAAGCACGGCAACCGGTCGCTGTCGTCGCGCTCGGGGTCGAGCGAGGTGCTCGAGCGGCTGGGCGTCAAGATCGACGCCCCGGTGCCGGTGCTCGAGCGCTGCCTGGACGAGGCCGGTATCTGCTTCATGTTTGCGCCGGCGTTTCACGCGGCCACGCGCCACGCGGCCGGCCCGCGCAAAGAACTGGGCCATCGCACGATGTTCAATCTGCTCGGGCCGCTCACCAACCCGGCCGGGGTGCGCAATCAGATCATCGGCGTGTTCGACCCGGCCTGGTGTGAGCCCGTGGCCACCGCGTTGGGCAGCCTCGGAGCCCGGCGCGTGTACGTCGTGCACGGGGAGGGCGGACTCGACGAGATTGCCGTGCGCGGCACGACGCGCTGCGCCGAGTGGGATCAGGCGCGCGGCACCGTCGAGGTGCGCGAGCTGACCCCCGCCGATTTCGGCCTCGACGAAGCCGACCCGGCCGGACTGGCCGGCGGCGACCCCGAGCAGAACGCCGCCATCGCCCGACGCATCTTCGCCGGTGAGGCCGGCGACCTGGTCGCCGCGCGCAACGCGGTTGTCATGGAGGCGGCGGTGGCGCTCACGGCAACCGGCGTGGCCAGCGACTTTCGCGACGGCGCGTCCCGCGCGGCGGCCGCCCTCGACGGCGGCGCCGCGGCGACTACGTTGGAGACCTGGGCTCGGCTGAGCCACGAGCCCGCTTGAGCAGCGCGTCATGAGCATTCTGCAGAAAATTCTGGCCACCAAGGCCGAGGAAGTCGCGGCGGCAAAGGCCGCCGTGCCCGAGGCGGAGCTCGCCGAGCGAGCGGCCGCGGCCGCGGCACCGCGCAGCCTGTACCAGGCCCTGCGTCGGCCCGCCGGCGAGCCGGTGCGGGTCATCGCCGAGGTCAAGCGGGCGTCGCCGTCGGCGGGGCCGATACGTCCGGGGGCCGACGCCGCCGACATCGCCGGTCGCTACGACCGCGCCGGGGCCGCCGCGATTTCGGTGCTCACCGACGAGCAGTACTTCGACGGCCACCTGTCGTTTCTCACCGCGGCGAGCGCGGCGGTCGGTCGCCCGTGCTTGCGCAAAGACTTTCTCGTCGACGCCTACCAGGTCGTCGAAGCCCGGGCGGCCGGCGCCGACGCGGTGCTGCTCATCGTCGCCGCCCTCGACGACGCGACCCTGGCAACGCTGTTTGCGCGCGCCGCCGAACTCGGGATGGACGCGCTGGTCGAAGTGCACGACGAGGCCGAGCTCGACCGGGCTCGCGCGGCGGGCGCTCGGGTCATCGGCGTCAACCACCGCAACCTGGCTGACTTCACCATCGACATGTCGCTCACCGAACGCTTGCGCGCCCGCGTGCCCGACGACGTCGTGCTGGTCGGCGAAAGCGGGATCAAGGGCCCGGCGGACGTTCAGCTAATGGCCGACGCCGGCGCCGACGCGATCCTGGTTGGCGAGACGCTGATGCGGGCGGACGACCCGGGGGCCGCGCTGCGCGAGCTTCTGGAGCGCCCGTGATCGTCAAGATCTGTGGCTTTCGCGACCCGGCCAACGCGGCCGACGTCGTGCGCGCCGGCGCCGACTGGCTCGGGATCAACTTTTGGCCTCGGTCCAAGCGGTTCGTCGACGTCGAGCTCGGTGCGCAGATCGCGACCGCGGCTCGGGCGGCCGGGGCCGTCACGCTGGTCGGCGTGTTCGTCAACCAGGATCCCGACCACGTGGCCGCCGTCATCGAGCGGGTCGGGCTGGACCTGGTTCAGCTGCACGGCGAGGAATCGCCCGGCGAGTGCGCGCGTTTCGGCCGCAAGCTCGTAAAGGCGTTTTCGGTTCGCTCGGCCGCCGACGCCGCGCGCTTTGCCGACTACGACTGCGACTACGTGCTGGCGGACGCGCCGTCGGAACACTACGGCGGAACGGGCGAGCTGGGCGATTGGACCCTGGCTCGCACGGTGCGCGAAAGCGGGCGGAACCTGCTTTTGGCCGGGGGACTCGACCCCGACAACGTGGCGGATGCTATTGCTTCCGTGGCACCCTTCGGCGTCGACGTGGCAAGCGGCGTCGAGGCGTCGCCCGGCATCAAAGACCTCGCCAAAGTCGAGCGCTTCGTCGGTGCCGCCAAAGCGGCGTCGCCCGGCGTGACCGAGCCCTCGTAAAGACCATCGAAAGCAGGATGTTCCCATGACAGTGCGCAACCCGGCCCGCGGCCGCTTCGGAGTCTTCGGCGGCCAGTACGTGGCCGAGACCCTCATGCCCGCCTTGACCGAGCTCGAGCAGGCGTTCGAAGCGGCGCAAGCCGACCCGGCCTTTGCCGCCGAGCTCGGCGACTACCTCCGTGAGTACGTCGGCCGGCCCAACCCGCTCACGTTCGCGCCGCGGCTTTCCGAAGAGCTTGGCGCGCGGATCTACCTCAAGCGCGAAGACCTCAATCACACCGGCGCTCACAAGGTCAACAACTGCCTGGGCCAGCTGTTGCTGGCCAAACGCATGGGCAAGACCCGAATCATCGCCGAGACCGGGGCCGGCCAGCACGGCGTCGCGACGGCCACGGTGGCCGCGCTGCTCGGCTTTCCGTGTCAGGTGTACATGGGCAAGGAAGACGTGGCGCGCCAGGCTCTCAACGTCTTTCGCATGCGCCTGCTCGGTACCGAGGTCGTTCCCGTCGAGTCGGGCAGCGCGACGCTCAAAGACGCGATGAACGAGGCGTTGCGCGACTGGGTGACCAACGTCGGCGACACGTTCTACTGCATCGGCTCGGTGGCCGGGCCGCACCCGTACCCGCTGATGGTGCGCGAGTACCAGTCGATCATCGGCAAGGAAACTCGCGAGCAGTGCCTGGCCAAGGAAGGGCGGTTGCCCGATGCCCTGGTCGCGTGCGTCGGCGGCGGGTCGAACGCCGCGGGCATGTTCGCGCCCTTTGTCGAGGACGAGGGCGTGGCGTTCGTCGGCGTCGAGGCCGCGGGCGACGGTGTCGACACCGACCGGCACGCGGCGACCCTGTCGAAGGGGCGCATTGGCGTGCTGCACGGCAGCAAGTCGTACGTCCTGTGTCACGACGACGGCCAGATCACCGAGGCGCACTCGGTGTCGGCTGGGCTCGACTACCCCGGCGTTGGACCGGAGCATTCGTACTGGAAAGACTCCGGGCGGGCGCGGTACCTGTCGTGCACCGACGAGCAGGCCCTGGAAGGGCTGGAGCTGTTGTCGCGCACCGAAGGGATCATACCCGCCCTGGAAACCGCCCACGCCGTGTGGGGGCTGCGCCAGGTCGCCAAAGACGTCGGGCCCGACGGCATCGTCGTGCTTTGCCTTTCGGGGCGCGGCGACAAAGACATGCACACCATCGCGAAGCTGCGAGGAGTCGAGCTGTGAACCGGTTGCGAAAACGAATGGCGAGCCTGCGCGAGGACGGCAAGACGGCGCTGGTCATCTACCTGACCCAGGGAGACCCAACCCCGGAGGTCAGCGCCGACATCGCGGTCGCCGCTGCCGAAGCGGGGGCGGACGTCCTGGAGCTGGGCGTGCCGTTTAGCGACCCGAACGCCGACGGCGTGGTCATTCAAAAGGCCATGGAGCGCGCCCTCGCCGCGGGCGGCGGTCTGCAAAGCTCGCTCGAAACCGTGCGCCAGATTCGCAGCCGCGGCTGCGAGGTGCCCATTGTCTTGTTTGGCTACTACAACCCGATCTTCATCTACGGGCTCGAGCGCTTTGCTGCCGACGCGGCCGCCGCCGGGGTGGATGCCACGCTGGTAGTCGACCTGCCGCTGGACGAGCTCGCCGAGCTTTCCGGGCCACTGGCCGACAAAGGACTCGACGTCGTCCCGCTGGTCGCGCCGACGTCGGGCGCCGACCGCATCGCCCAGGTGCGCGAGTTCGAGCCGCCGTTCGTCTACTACATCTCGATGACCGGCGTGACCGGTGGCGCCTTCGAGCGCGCGACCGATCTGGAAGGGCGTGTGGCCGAGGTTCGCGAGGCCTCGGGGGCCCCGGTGGCCGTCGGCTTCGGCATCAAGACCCCCGAGGACGCCCGGCGCGTGGCGGGCTTTGCCGACGGCGTCGTGGTCGGCTCGGCCGTGGTCAACACCATCGAGGCCGCGGGGGCCGACAAAGCCGCCGCCGCCGTTCACGACTACGTGGCGGGCCTTCGGGCTGCCGCCCCGTAGGGCCAGGCCGGCTGCGTGCGGCCAGGTCGCGAATTTAAACGCCGACTTTGAGGCGCAGCTCGGCGATGGCGGCGCGCAGCTCGTCGTCCTCGACCTGGTCGGTCTCGGCGCGAATCTGCTGCGCCTGCTGCGGCGTGGCGCCGACAAAGTCTTTGCGAAACGGTCGCGGCGCGCGCTCGATGTGACGCGCGAGGGCGGCGACGGTGTCGTCTTTGTCCACCTGGCGCCGGGCCCCCAGGTGCAGCCGCAGGTCTTTGACCAGCGGCGGGTTGCCGACGATTTCGTTGGCCCGGCCGATGATCTGCATCTTGAGAAACGACAGCTGGTGCATCCACGCGGAGTTCTGCACGCGAATCCACAGCACGCCCTCGCGCAGTCCGTCGGGCCACGTGCGGCCGGCGATCTTGGGCCCGACGACATCGGACCAGTGCGTCACGATGCGGTGCTCGCGCACGCTGCGCTCGATGCCGTAGCCGCGCATCACGTTCGTGACCACGTCGGCCGCGGTGCGCACTTGCCGCAAACGGCGGCGGCGCTCTGCCCAGGTCAGGCGAGAGGCCATGGCGAGCGGGCTTCTCCTCCGGCCTTTCAGCCGGTGCGCAGTCGGCGCACGAGCTCGCGCAGCCGCCGCGAGCCACCGGCGTCCCGGTAGATGAACTTGAGGCCGGTTTGCCCGTTGGGCAGGTGGTACGTCGCTTTGCCCGAGATGGAAAGCGGACTCACGGCGCCCGGCGGGGTGATCTCGAGGATCACGTCGGTTTCCAAGGGCAGCGGCTCGTCCGTGGACAAAAGCGCACCACCGACGGAGATCTCGGTGAGTTCGGCCTCGAGGTAGTCGGCGCTGTCGGGCTGCCGGTAGCGGACCGGCACGCTCACCGGCAGGCGCGTGTGCTTGCGCCGCGGCGACGGGTCGCGCTCGCCGGCGATCGTCTCAACGATGAACGATCGCTTTTCCTGTTCTTCCGGATCGAACTCGACGGTCGCCCCGGCGCGCACCCGGAGCCGGGGCAGGGCGGGACGCCAGGCGCGCACGTTGCCGCGGATGAGCACCTTGTTCGGCAGCGCGGGCGCCGACAGTTCGATGATCACTTGCTCCCCGACCGGCAGCGGTGACGTCGTCGGGCAGAACAGCCCGCCATTGGGCAGATCGTCCTGGAAGTTCTCCTGGAACTCTGTGTTGGTTCGGAACCTGACCTTGAGGATCTGCATCGCCGAAGTTCGGTGAAGCTATCACAGGCTCAGCCAAACACACCACCTTGCGGCGCTTCTCGTGCTCTCTCAAAAGAGGCCGGATTCAGGTGAGTTGAGGTATGTTGACAGACCATGTCCGATCCCGTGGCGCTGGTCGTAGTGCCCACTTACAACGAACGCGACAACGTCGAAGAGGTGGCTATGCGCGTCGCAGACGCGCTTCCCGCCGCTCACCTGCTGTACGTGGACGACAACTCACCGGATGGAACCGGTGAGCTTTGTGACCAGCTAGCGGCCAAGAGCACCTCGGTTGCGGTGCTCCACCGCTCAGGCAAGCTCGGCCTGGGGACCGCCTACGTCGAGGGATTTCGGTGGGCGCTCGAACGCGGCTACCAGTACGTGTTCGAGATGGATGCGGACTTTTCTCACGACCCGGCGTACCTGCCGGAGCTTCTGCACCGGGCCCATCAGGGCGCGGACATGGTGGTCGGGTCGCGCTACGTCGCCGGGGGAGGCACGCGCAACTGGGGCCTCGGACGGCGACTGCTTAGCCAGTTCGGCGGGCTCTACGCGCGCACGGTCCTCGACGTGGGCGTGCGCGACATGACGTCGGGATTCGTGTGCTACCGGCGCGAGACCCTCGAACGCATCGACATCGATAGCCTTCGGTCGAACGGCTACAGCTTTCAGATCGAGACCAAGTACCGGGTGCTGGCTGCCGGCCTGAACCTGGTCGAGGTGCCCATCATCTTCACCGACCGCCGCGTGGGGCAGTCGAAGATGAGTCGCGCCATCGTCGCGGAGGCGCTGCTTTCGTGCTGGCGCTTGCGGGCCAGCTAGCGGCCCGAAACCCGCTCTCCCGGCCCGCTGCGGCGGCCCTTACGCGTCGGCTTTTTTGCGCGTGGTCTTTCGCGCGCCGCTTTTGCTCGCCGCGCGCGTCTTGCTCGGCGCCGCGCTGGCCTTGCCGTTGGTCGCCTTCTTTGTTGCGGTTTTGGCCGCCGTTTTTGCCGCGGGCTTCGCGCCGTTTTTGGCCGTGGCCGCGACGCCGTTTTTGGCCTTCGTGGCAGACGTCTTTGCCTTCGCACCGGTCGTCTTGGCGCGCGAGGTCTTGGCCGCGGCCGACTTCGGCGACGGCTTGTCGGCCGTGTCCTTCGCGGTTTTGGCTCGGGGCTTTGCCTTTGCCTTGGCCCTGGGCTTTTTGGCCTCGGCGACCTCGGCGGCCAACGACGCCTTCTCCGCTTCGAGCTGGGCGAGTTTCTTGTCGACCGCTTCCAGCCGGTCGACCAGAGATGTGATTTCAGCTCGGCTCGGGATGTCGAGTCGCTCGCGCACGGCTTCCACGATGCGGTCGAGAACCTGGGAAGGGATCTGCGCCGGGACCGTCGCCCACTCGCGGGCGCTGCGCTGCAGCCGATGGTTCGCCATCGACAGGCCGTTGCGAACCTGCCCGCCGAAGCTCGCCGGGGCTCGGGTGATTGCCTGAAGACCGTCCTTGAGCGCCATAGATGTCCAACCTAACGCATCGCGTCAGGTTTGGGCAATTTTCCAGTCACTGAGGGCATTTCAGCCCGTGCGGCGCCCGGCTGCCCGGCGGGGAGCCGTCCGTTACACTGGTAGTCCATGGCGCGAGGAGCTCGGCGTTTCGCGTTCGGCCTGCTGTCGCTGGGCGCGGTTCTCGTACCGGCAGCGGGGCTGGCCTACCTGGGCGCCGTCTCGTACCGGGCCGACCGCGGCGTGGTCGCGGCCCAGCTCGAGGCCAACCAGGGCGCCGCCCAGGCGGTGGCCAACGACGTCGACCGGCGCCTTCGCGCGGCTCTCGATGCCGTGGCGGACCTGTTCGACGATGTCGACGCCCAGCCGGTGCCGCTGTCGGCGGTTCGGTTGCTGCAGCAGGTGCACCCGCTGGCCCAGCATCCCTTTCGCGTGAGCCCGGACGGCCGCCTTCGCTCGGCGCTCGCCGATCCCGTGGCTGCCGACACCGACTTCGTGGCTCTGGGGCCCGAGCTCATCGCGGGGGCCCGATCGTGCCCTGAGCGCGGCTTTGCCGCGTGCGTTCGGGCGGTTCGCGCCGCGCGGCGGCGCCAGCGCCAGCTCGAGGCTGCCCGCCGGTTGGAGCTCGCGCTGTGCCGCGGCGCGTCGACCGACTGCGAGCCCGACGCCCGCGCCCTCACCGACGTCCGGCGCGCCTATCAGAGCCTGGCGGGCGCCGACGACACGGGCCCGGCGGCGCTGCTGGGACTGGCCCGCCTGGATCTGATGGTCGCCGACGGCGAAGCGGCCCGGGCGCGCTTTGCGACCCTGCGCGAGCGATTCGAGGGCCGGGTCGATAGCGAGGGCATCGGCTACGAACTTATCGCCGATGTCGGTGCCGCGGAGGCGGCCGGCGACGCGTCGGCCCTGGTGGGCCTGTACGCGCGGCTCGGCGAAGGCGTGTACCGCGCGCCGGCCCGGGCCGAGATGGCCATCGCCCGTCGCGTTGAACAGAGACTCGACGTTCCGGCTCTCGAGCCCGAGCTGCGGCTCGACGTCGAGCGCATTCGCGAGCGCATCGATGACCGCCGCCAGCGCCTGCGCGCCGCGGCCGACCTGGCGCTCGAAACCGAAAGCGTGCTGCGCGGCGCCGCCGACGACCCGCGCGGCCGGCCGGCGCTGCGAGATCCGGGCAAGACGCTTGTCTACCGGCGTCGGCCCGACGGCAGCGTCGTCGGCTTTGCCTTCGACGATCGCGCGCTCGAGCAGGTGGCCGGCGCCGTCGAGTTGCCGATCGACAACCCGGTGGCCACGACCCGCGCCGTCATCGAGCGCGATGGTCGCCCGCTGCAGGGAGTGCGAACGCTGGCCAGCGCCAGCTTTGGCACCTTGCTTCCTCACCTGAACCTGGCTCTCGTCAACGACTTGTCGCGACCCGATCCGCTCGACGTGATCGTCGCCGAGCGCGGGCGCCGCCACCTGCTGCTCACGGGCGGCCTGGCGACGTTGCTGCTGCTCGGCCTGGTCGCCACGATTCGCAGTGCGGCGCGCGAACGAGAGCTGGCCCGGCTCAAAAGCGACTTCGTGTCGACCGTGTCTCACGAGCTCAAGACACCGCTCACGTCGATCCGCATGTTCGCCGAGATGCTGCGAGAAGGTGTGTCGGGGGGCGACCAGGAGCGCGAGGCGCGCTACCAGGCCATCATCGTGCGCGAGAGCGAGCGCCTGGGCTTGCTCATCGCCAACGTTCTGGACTACTCGCAGGTCGAGCGCGGGGTGGTGCGCTACGAGCGGCGCCTGGAAGAAGTCGCCGACGTCGTGCGCGACGCGCTCGAGACCTTCGGCCGTCTGGGAGAGGGCGAGGCCGGCGAGGTCGACGTAGCCCTCGAGGTCGACGACCCGACGGCGCATTTCGACGTCGACCGCGCGGTTGTCGTACAGTGTTTGCTCAACGTGTTGTCGAACGCGGTCAAGTACGCCGGACGCGACAAGCCCATTCGCATTCGCGTGAGGCGCAAAGGCGCGCGGGTCGATATCTCCGTCTCCGACAGCGGGCCGGGCATTCCGCGGCGCGAACAGGCTCGCGTGTTTCGCGAGTTCTACCGGGCGCCCGAAGCCTACGCGGCCGGCGTCGAAGGCACGGGCCTGGGATTGGCGCTGGTCAAGCGCCACGTCGAGGGGCTGGGGGGCCGAGTGGCGCTCGACAGCAGCGCCGGTCGCGGGGCGACATTCACGCTGTCCTTTCCGGCAGCCGAGCAACCGGTCACCGAGAGCGAGCGAGGGCGGGCCGCGTGAAAAAGATCCTGGTGATCGAAGACGACGCGTCGATCCGGCTCGGCCTCGAGGACACGCTGCGCGCCAAGGGCTACCAGGTAGCGGCTGCGGCCAACGCGAGCGAGGGGCTCGACAGCGCCCGGGCAACCCAGCCCGACCTCATCATCCTCGACGTCATGCTGCCGGACGGCAACGGCTTCGATTTGTGTCGCCAGCTCAAGAGCGACAAACGCGGGCTCGCGGCCATCCCGATCATCATGCTGACGGCGCGCGGCGCCGAGCTCGATCGCGTGCGCGGCCTCGAGCTCGGCGCCGATGACTACGTGACCAAGCCGTTTTCGCTCATGGAGCTTCTCGCCCGGGTCGGTGTGGTGCTGCGCCGGGGCCAGCCGGCCGCAGTTTCCGAGCCGCCGCGCGAGCTTCGGTTTGGCGATGTCGTGGTGGATTTCGCGTCGCAAACGGCCAGCAAGGGCGGGCGGCCCATCGAGCTGCCGTCGCGGGCGTACGCCATCTTGCGCGTGTTTGCCGCCAGGCCCGGCGAGGTTGTGTCGCGCGACGAACTGCTGGAACAGGCCTGGGGCTACGACAAGTATCCGAACACGCGCACCGTCGACAACCACGTCGTCAAGCTGCGCAAGGCCATCGAAGACGAGCCGACCGACCCGCGCTACCTCGTGACCGTGCACGGCGCCGGCTACCGCCTCAAGCTCGACTGAGCGACCGGCGCGAGCGGCGCTTCCGCAGTCAGTACGGCCGTTTTCCGAAAGAACCATGCGTTTGGCGCGCGCACATGACAACTTCGTGACAAGCTTTTACGTCCCGACGACAGTCGCAGGTGCGCGATTTGGTAGAAAAAATCCGTGGGCAAGGCGAGGGCGCCGGCGCCGTGACTTCCGGGTTGTGGTGCCGGCGTCTCGTCGGCTATTCGAGCCGCGTCGCGTGGCTGGCGGTGTGGCTGGTCTCCGGATGCGCCGACCAGCCGGTGGCGCCCGCGGGGCAGGCGTCGGCGGCGAGCGCGGTCGAAGCGCAAAGCGCCGCCGAGTCGGCCGGGGCGGCGCCCGACTGGACTGCCGACTACTACGGCGGCTACCTCGACGAGGTGCTCCTCGGGCGCGTGGATGACGCGGCGGCGGCGTATCGAGGTGTGATGAACGGCGCCGACGCTCGGGCGCCGGCGCTTGCGGCTCGGGCGGCGCTGCGCCTGGCGGAGCTGGAGGCCCGGGTCGGCCAGCGGCGCGAGGCCATCGAGCTGGTGGCGCGGGCTCGCGCGCTGGGTGGCCGCGACCCCGAGGTGGTCGCCTGGGCGGACCGTCTGGCCACCCGCCTGGCGTCGGTGCGCAGCCGCCCCATCGCCGTGCGAGGGCCGCCCATCGGAACCCTGCCGGCCGGGCTCGACGACGGCAGCGCCCGGCGCTTTGCCGACGCCGAAAAGCTGCTGGGAGCCTTCTATTCCATGGAGGTCAAGCCGCGCCTCGAGGACCTTTCGGCCAGCGTTCGCGAGCGCGAGCGCGCCCTCAAGGCGGCGGCGCGGGCCTACCAGGCGGTCATCGACGAACGGGTCAAGGGGACGGTCGCCGGCGCGGCCGCCGAGGCCGCGGCCGAGATGCGGGTCGGGTCGCTGCATCACGACCTGGCTATCTCCCTGGTCTTTGACCTGCCCCCCGAGCTCGAGGCGCGGGCGAGGGAGCGTCAGGCTCGCAAGCTGCGCGCCCAGGCGCTGTCGTCCCTGCGCCGGGCCCGGGACGCCTACCGGCGAAGCCTGGGCGCGGCGGCGGACGTCGACGACGACCGGATCGAGCGCTGGAGTCGGGCCGCGCGCAAGGAACTCGACGCCGTCGAAGACTTGCTGCGCGGCGGCTAGCGCGGCGGTTGGCGCAGCGACCGCGATGGACTAGCCTGCGTCCGTGTCGGTCAAGGTTTTCATCAACGGCGAGCTGTTCGACGAGGGCGAGGCCCGGGTGCCGGTGTTCGACCGGGGCTTTCTCTACGGCGACAGCGTGTACGAGGTGTTTCGCACGGCGGGCGGCAAGCCCGTCGACATGGAGCCGCACCTCGACCGCCTCGAGCGCTCGGCCACCGCGCTGGTCTTGCCGCTGCCGCCGCGGGCGGACATCGAAGCCGCCGTGGCGGCAACCATGGAGGCGGCGGCCAATTCCGAGTCGTACGTGCGCGTGATCGTCACGCGGGGGAAGGGCGCCATTGGCCTGGATCCGGCCCTGGCGGTCGAGCCGCTGCTCATCGTGATCGCCCGGCCGCTGCAGTCGCCCAGCGCTGAGCAGTACGCCGCCGGGATCAAGCTGCAGATCGTCGGGGTCGAGCGAACCTCCCGGCGGGCAGTCGATCCCGCGGTCAAGTCCGGCAACTACCTCAACAGCGTGATGGCCCTGGCCGAAGCCCGGCAGCACGAGGCGTACGAGGCGATCATGCTGGACCGCGATGGTCGCGTTGCCGAGGGCAGCACGTCGAACGTGTTCGTGGTCAAAGACGGTCGGCTGCGCACGCCCAATCTCGAGGTTGGCATCCTCGGCGGAATCACCCGCTGGCGCGTGCTTCGCATCGCTGGCGAGCTGGGCGTGGAGACCGAGGAAGGCGAGGTCTGGCCGGACGACCTGCGCGGGGCCGACGAGGTGTTCATCACCAGCTCGATCCGGGGCGTGCTGCCGGTTCGCGAGGTCGGCTCGGCCGAGGGTGTCCATCGCCCGGGGGCGGGCGCACCGGGGCCGGCGACCCGCCGCATCATGGACCGCTACGAGGCGTTTCTGGGCGAGGTGGCGACCGGGTAGCGCTCCGGGCGGACGCCGTCCGCCAAGGCCGCCCGGCGTCCGGGCGTCGGGGATTCAGGCCCCGGAGCGAGCCGGGGTATACTCCCGTCATGGGGCGGGTGAACGCGAGCAAGCTGCGCGACAAGGCAGCCAAGCTGGTCGAAAAGGGCAAGTACGACAAGGCCGTCGTCATCTATCACCAGCTCGAAGACGCCGAGCCGCAAAACGCCGACTGGTCCCGGCGCGCGGCCGATTGTTACCGCCGACTCGACGACGGTGACGAGGCGCTGCAGGCGCTCACGCGGGCGGCCGACAAGTACGCCCAGGCCGGCTTTCTGGTCAAAGCGGTGGCCGTTTGCAAGATGATCCTCGCCATCGACCCGGGGCATACCGAGGCCCTCGACAAGATGGCGGAGTTGCAACGCGAGCGCGGCATTCCGGCACCCAAGAAGCGGCAGAAGAAGCCGAGGGCGGCTGCTCCGACCGCTCCTGCCGCTGCCAAACCCGCCCCGGCGCCGCGACCCGCGCCCGCTGTCGCCGTGCCGCCGGCGCCCCCCAAGCCGCCCCCGCCGGCCTCGGGCCCGGAGGCTCCGCCGCCAGATCTCGTGTCGCGAGAGGCGCGGCGTCTCGACCTTGGGCAGCCGGTGAGCCCGCCGATGGCCCCGGGCGCGGCCCTGGACTCGATCTCGCTGGCCGACATCGTGCCCGAGTCGCGGGAGGTCGCGAACGCGCACGGCGTGCCGTCAGGCATCTTCGAGATTCCCATCGACGAGGACGACATCATTCTCGAGGACGCGGGACCCGCCCTCGAGATCGACGACGGCACCCATGGTTCTCTCGACGAGGCGTTCGCCGCGGCGGTCGACGGCAATGAGTTCGCCGGCCCCGACGACATCGCGCTCGAGATCGACTCGCTCGACGAAGGCACAGACGTTGGCGAAGCGGCGCGATCGGTGCTGCCAAAGACCCCGCTGTTCTCCGACCTCAGCCCGGCGGCCCTGCAGCGGATTATCGGCGGGGTCGAGCTGGTCGAGCTTTCTCAGGGGGAGGCGGTGTTTAGCCAGGGCGATGTCGCCGACGCGTTTTACGTGGTGAGCGAGGGCGCGGTCGCGGCCATCGACGAGGGGCCGCCGCGGGTGCAGCTGGGTACGATCGAGGAGGGGCAATTCTTCGGCGAGATCGGCGTGGTCACGGACCAACCGCGCGGCGCCACCGTGGAGGCCGTGCGGGCCACGGAGCTGCTCAAGATTCAGCGCGATGTCGTCAGCGACCTGGTGTCGACCCAGCCGGGTGCGTTGAAGGTGATGCTGCGCTTTTTGCGCGACCGGCTGATCGACAACTTGGTGCGGACGAGCCCGCTATTCGAGCCGTTTCAAGGTGCCGAGCGCGCCATGCTGGCGTCGCGCTTCAAGTTCCTCGAGGTCGACGCCGGGGCCGAGCTGGTGGAACAGGGCCAGCGGGCTGCCGGTCTGTACGTGCTGCTGACGGGCCGGGCCGAAGTGATTCGGGATACGGACGGGACCGGCGAGCGCTTGGCGACGCTGGGGCCGGGCGACATCTTCGGCGAGATGTCGCTGCTATCCGGGGAGCCGGCGGTGGCGAACGTGCGGGCGGTGAGCAAGTGCTTCGTGCTCGAGCTGCCGGGCGATGTGTTTCGCGAGGTGATCATGACGCATCCGCAGGTGCTGATGTTCGTGGGGGATCTGGCGGACCAGCGGCGGCGGCAGAACGAGTCGATTGTTAGTGGCGACGAGGACTACGCCGAAGGGCATCTCGATCTGTTCTAGCCCTAGGTGGTCGGAGGTGCTCTTGCGCGGGGCCGGCCCCACTGCCATGTATCTCGAGAGTGCAAAATGATGAACCTGCGAGTGCGTTATCCCGGGCGATGTTCGCTCTGTCTTCAGGGCTGGCTCGTTGTCCTTCTCATCTCGAGTTGCGGCGGGGAAAGCGGCCCGAGCGGGGTTGCTGGTCCTGCGCCCGGTGTTGCTTTGATCGTATCGTTTGATCCCGCGAGTTTGCCCACTCGGATTCTCCCGGGGACATTGTCCTTGTTCGACTCGGCGAACTTCGCGTTCGAGACTGTCCCGGTCGACGACTTCGTCGTTGGTGCCGATCCCTACGTTCGCGTTTTCGGCGACTCTGCGTACATCGTCAACCGAGTGATCTCTACGATCACCATTGTGGACTTAGTCAACTTCCCCGAGTTCGAGCTGGTCCCGACGCGACCAGAACCACAGGACGTGGCAGTCTATCGGAACAAGTTATACGTCGCGGTCGGGAGACCTGGTGTGCAGGTTTTCGACCTGGCGGACCCAGCTGCAGAGCCAACAGAGATTGAGCTCAGCACGTTCGACCCGGAGGACTCGGTCTCTGACCCTTCTTCGATTCACGTTGTCGGCAATCGAGTCTTTGTCGCGCTGCGCCGGCTCGACGGAATTTGGGAGCCACGCGGCAACGGGGTGATCGCAGTGATCGATGCGGACACCGATACGCTCGTCGATTCGTTCGAACTCGCGACTTCGAACCCCAACACGCTACTCGTAAAGACACCTGACGCGAGTGCATTCGGCGGCGACTTTGTCGTTGGTACCTGGGGGCCGCCCGTTGAACGGGAATCGGGTTGTCTGCAGCGTTTCTCGGAGGGGGGCGCATCAACGTGTCTTGTTAGCAATGAGACGCTTGGTGGTTTCGTATCAGCTGTGGCGTATGACCCCGTTGGCGACCAGTTGCTCGTCAACGTCATCGATGCTGATGTCCGGGCAGGCATTACGCGACTGGTTGCAGTTGATTCTACGGGCGGTGTACGCGCGGCCCTGGAGCCCGAGAGCCAGCGTCCGACAGACGTCGAGATCTGTTCCACGGGCGACGTTGTGGTTGTCGATCTGATTGACCTTTTTGACCCGTCGTCCGGAGGGCTTCGCGTTTACGGTCCCGGATTAGTAGAGCGGACATCGTCGGTCATCGACGTCGGCTTACCCCCCGCTCCGGCCGGCGGCGTGGCGTGCCTGTAGCTACTCGAGACAGTCGTCGAGGAACCTGGTGCGCGGGTGGGCTCTGGCATAGCCAAAGGCTCGCCAAGCTCACCGTTTGTTTTCGGCCAGTTCGGTTTCTAGTTCGGCGATGCGCTGCTTGAGGGTGTCGAGGGCGGGTTGGACCTGGTTGAGGGTGAAGCGCTGGGTGATGTGCTGGGGGCAGTTCCAGTCGTAGGCTTCGATGTCGATGGCAAGCAGGCGCTCGACCCTGGCGTCGTAGTCGGGGTCGATGACGGCCTTCGCGAGCTCGGGATCGTCGGCGAGTTCGACGACGCGCAGGTGGCCGAGGAGCTTGAGGCGGGCCTGACGGGGGTAGTCCATGAAGAACAGGGCCACTCGATCGTTTTTTCGCGCGTTGCCGACGCTGACGTACTGGCGGTTGCCGCGATAGTCGGCCAGGGCAAGGGTGCCGTCGTCGACGACTTTGAGAAAACCGCGAGGCCCGCCTCGGTGCTGCAGGTAGGGCCAACCGCTCTCGCTGACCGTCGCCATGTAGAAGCTGTCGCGCGTGGCGATGAAGGAGCGCTCGTTTTCGGTGAGCCGGTCGGGTTCGCCGGTCGATCGCGCCTGGATCCGCGCGTAGGAGTCGCGGCTGCCCTGTTCGGTCTGAATGGCCGCCACGGCCGGGGTGAATGCCAAGTCCATGAAACGAGCTGTCATCGGTGAGCCTCCGCCACGATAGACGCACTGGATCCCGCAAACGGTACGCGGTATGACTCGCGCGATATGCAGTTGCCGGCCTGGCTCACGTTTCTCGTCGCCGCGATGGTAGGAATCTTCGGGATCTACCGGTTTCGGCTGGGAATCATGCCCCGCGCGAAGTACCAGGAGCTCGCGCGCCGCGGCGGCTTCTACCGGCTTCGCCAGCGGTCGCACCTGGTCGTGGGCGCCCTGTTCGTCTTCATGTGCATTTTCCTGGTGACCGGGGCCCTGGGCGTGAACCCGGTCCTCAACAAGTAGCGGCGGCGCGGCCGGCGCACGCAGCTCCGTCTCGTCGCGGTCGCTTTGGCGCGCCCTCGACGATACGTAAGGCAGCGGAACCACGGTCGCCTTGACAGGGTAGGGGCGCGCGGAGAATAGTCCGCGCTGCATCAGATCATGGCGCGCAAACTTAGCAATTCAGCCGCTTTCTACGACGTCGACGGCACCCTCATCCGGACCAACATCGTTCACGCCTACGCGTTCTACGCGTCGCGGCAGCCGTCGCTCCTGCGCTCCGTGGCCAACACGATTGGGACCGCCGTGCGCGTGCCTTTGTTTCTCACCGCCGACCGGGTGTCGCGCAAGTGGTTCAACGAGCTGTTCTACCGCTTCTACGCGGGGCAGTCCGAGGACCGCCTGGTCACCCTGGCCGAGGAGCTGTTCGAGGACGTCATCGAGCCCAACATCTTTCCCCGGGCGCGCGACCTCATCGAGGAGTCCCGGCGAGCCGGCTGCCGCCAGGTGCTGGTCACCGGCGCCCTCGACTTTACGATGATGCCGCTTGCCCGCTACCTCGGCGTCGACGACCTCATTGCCAACCGGCTCGAGTTCGACGACGGCTACGCGACGGGCAAGCTCGCCAAGCCCTTCGTGGGCGGGGCTACCAAGGCCGCCATCATCCGCAACTTCGCGGATGCCAACGACATCGACCTGTCCCGTAGCTACGCCTACTCGGACAGCTATTCCGACTTTCCCATGCTCGCGGTGGTCGGCCGTCCCACGGCCGTCAACCCGGACTTTCGCCTCAAGTCGCTCGCTCGTTCGTACGACTGGCCCGTGCTCGACCTCAACTAAGCGTAGAGCCCTCAGGAATTACCAATGCGTGCAATCAGACCCCGCACCCGGGCCAACGCCCAGGCCAACGTCGTCACCATCGACACCGACTCGGCGCCGCGAATCCTCTTTCACGGCGAGAACTTCTTGCTCGAGGATCTGCCCGTCGGCACCCGGGTGATTTACCCGAAGCGCCCGCTCGTCGGAGTCCCCAACCCGCGCGCGACCATTCGCCACGCGCTCAACCACCCGATCGACATGGACCCGCTGCACGCTCTGCTGCATCCGGGCATGAAGGTCACCATCGCCGTCGACGACATCTCGCTTCCGCTGCCGATGATGGTCAAGCCGGACGTTCGCCAGATGGTCCTCGAGATCGTCTGCGAGATGCTCATCGACCACGGCGTCGATGACGTCCACATTATTGTTGCCACCTGCCTGCACCGGCGCATGCACGACTGGGAGATCAAGCGCATGGTCGGGCCCAAGGTGTGGAGCGAGTACTGGCCCGAGCGCCTCTACAACCACGACGCCTGCGATCCAGACGGCATGGTGGTGCTCGGCAAGACGCGCCACGGCGAGCTGGTCGAGACCAACAAGCGGGCCGCCGACAGCGACCTCGTCATTTACGTCAATCTCAACCTCGTGCCCATGGACGGCGGCCACAAGTCGGTCGGCGTGGGCCTGTGCGGCTACGAGAGCCTCAAGGCGCACCACACGCCCAAGGCCATCGTCGAATCCGACTCGTTCATGCACCCGGACAACTCGGCGCTGGCCCACTCGGTCAACCGCATCGGTCGGGTCGCCGAGGAGCACCTCAAGGTCTTTCACATCGAGACGGTCCTCAACAACCGCATGTTCGCGGGCCAAATGGACTTCTTGATGAAAAACGAGGACGACTTCACCGAAGCCGACCGCCTCAAGTTCCAGGGCATGAAGTGGGCTCTCGACCGTATGCCGGTAGGCATGCGTCGCGAGATTTTTATGCGCACTCCGGCGGCCTATGAGCTCATCGACTGCAACGCCGGCGCGTGCGAGCCGGTGCACGAAAAGACCCTCGAGCGCTGCTACGAACAGTACTGCGTCGAGGTCGAAGGCCAGGCGGATATCCTGATTAGCGGGATTCCTTACATCTCGCCCTACAACGTCAATTCGAAGGCGTTGAACCCGATCCTCGTGCAGGTCATGGCGCTCGGCTACTTCTATCACATGTACCGCAACAAGAGCCTGTTGCGGGACGGGGGCGTTCTCATCATCACGCACCCGTGCTCGGACCGGTTCGATCCGGAGCACCACCCGAGCTACATCGAGTTCTTCAATCGCCTGCTGCCCGAGACCCGCGACGCGTACACCCTCGAGCAGAAGTACCAGGACGAGTTCGCCTACAACCCGAGCTACGTCGAGATGTATCGGCGCGGCAACGCGTACCACGGCGCGCACCCGTTCTACATGTGGTACTGGGGCCAGCGCGGCCGCGAGAAGGTGGGGCGCGTGATCGTCGTCGGCGCCGACAACAAAACGGTGCCGGAGCTGCTCGGCTGGGAAACCGCCGACTCGCTGGCCGAGGCCATCGCGATGGGCCGCTCGAGCATGGGGCGCTCGGCGCAGATCACGATGCTGCATCACCCGCCGATCCTCATGACCGACGTCCTGTAGGGGGATACCTTGGCAGATTCGAACGCCACCCTCGATGTCGCCCAGACTCTGGCCGGCAAGAACATCGTCCTCATGGGCTCGACCGGCTTTGTCGGCAAGGTCGCCCTCACCATGTTCCTCGACCGCTACCCGGACCTCGGCCAGATGTTCGTGCTGGTGCGGCCGGGCATGGGCAACACCGCAGAGGAGCGCTTCTTCTCCAAGGTGGTCACCTCGCCGGCCTTTGACCCGCTGCGCGAAAAGCACGGCGACCGCTTCGACGACTTCGTGCGCGCCAAGGTCACGCCGATTCCCGGCGATATCGGGCGCCCGCTCTGCAACTTTACGGACGAGCAGTTCGAAGAGTTCGACAAGGCCGGCGGCGCGCACTGCCTCATCAACTCCGCGGGGCTGGTGAGCTTTACGCCGTCGCTCGAGGCGGCCATTCGCATCAACACCATGGGCGCCAAGAACGCCCTGGAGGCCGCGCGGCGCGCCGGGGCGCGGCTGCTGCACGTGTCGACCTGCTACGTCGCCGGGCGTCGCGACGGCGAGGTCTGGGAGGACGAGCCCGTCATCGGCTATTTTCCGCGCCGCGACGAGCTCATCGACGACGACTTCGACGCCGAGGCCGAGCTGGCCGACTGCCAGCGCATCATTGATACGGTGCGCGAGCGTGCCAAAGATCGGGCTCACATCTCGCGCTTTCGCGAGCGCGCCGCCGCGCAGCTCGAAGAGGAGGGGCGCAACCCCGACGACCCCAAGACCCTGGCGCTCGCCGTGGCCCGGCAGCGCAAAATCTGGGTGCACGAAAAGCTCACCGAGCTCGGCGGCCAGCGCGCCGAGCACTGGGGCTGGACCAACACGTACACGTACACCAAGTCCCTCGGCGAGCAGATCGTGCTGGCCGACAAGGAAGTGCCGTGCGCGGTGGTGCGTCCGGCGATCGTCGAGTCGTCGCGCCGCTACCCGTTCCCCGGCTGGAACGAGGGCTTCAATACGACGGCGCCGCTGATGTACCTGATGCTCAAGGGGCAGCGGAACATCATGATGGCCGAGGACAAGCCCCTGGACGTGGTGCCGGTGGACTACGTGGCCGGCGGCATCGTGTCGGCTACCGCGGCGCTGCTCGACGGTTCGCACGAGCCGGTCTACCAGGCGTGTTCCAGTCACCAGAATCCGGTCACCGGTCATCGGCTGGCCGAACTCACGGCCCTGTGCGTACGACGCCACTTTCGCAGCAAGTGGAAGGCCGGCGAAGACTCCCTCACGAGCTACTTGCGCCAGCGGCTCGAGTCGCGCCCGGTGACGCCCGAGCGGTTCGAGCGAGTGTCGGCGCCGCAGTTCAAGCGCGCGCTCGACGGCGCGAGCCGGTTCATCGACAAATACGTTCCCAGCTGGGGGGCGCCGCGGGTGCAGGCCCTGGCCGAGCGCGCACGAACGGAAATCGGCAAGGCGTCGAACTTTGTCGATGCCGTGAATCAGCTCACCGAGCTGTTCAAGCCGTTCACCTACGACCTCGACATCACGTATCGGTCCGACAACCTGCGCGAGCTGTACCAGCGGCTCGCGCCGGCGGATCAGGACAGGCTGCCGTGGGACATCGAGACCCTCGACTGGCGGGAATATTGGATGAACATCCACTTTCCCGGCCTGCAAAAGTGGACCTTCGACGTGCTCGACGACGAGTTCGGCCCCAAGCCGCGGTCGGTCTACACCTACAAGGACCTGGTCGAGCTGTTCGAAGCGACCTGTCGCCTGCACCGCCACCGAGTCGCGTTTCGCCTGCTGCGCACGCGCGACGAGGACGCGCCGCCGGACGTCTACACGTACGAGCGGGTGCACGACATGGCCATGGTTGCGGCGGCCCAGCTGCGCGAGCGCGGCATCGAAGCCGGTGACCGCGTCCTGCTGATGTCGGAAAACCGGCCGGAGTGGGGCATCGCCTACTTCGGCACGCTGCTGGCCGCGGCGACGAGCGTGCCGGTCGACGCCCAGCTGTCTCTCGACGAAGTCGCCAACCTGCTGCGGGCCTCGGGGGCGAAAATCGCGGTGGTGTCGCCGCGAGTGGCCCGCCGCCTGCTGGATCCCGACGACAAGATCGACGACGACGCGGACATCGACGACGTCGAAGACGCCGTCATCGCGGATCTGCGCGGCGCGCTGGCTCAGCGCGGGTGCGATGTGGAGCCGGTCGCCCTGTGGGACCTGTTTCAGGAGCCGGCCACGTCGCCGGGTGCGTTTAAGCCCACGCGTCTCGGCGACAAGGTCGCGTCCATCATCTACACGTCGGGGACCACGGGAGAGCCCAAGGGCGTCATGCTCACCCACAAGAACCTCACCTCCATGGTGAGCAAGCTGTCGTCGGTGTTCCGTCTCTACAAGCACGACGGTCTGCTGTCGGTGCTGCCGCTGCACCACACGTTCGAGTTCTCGGCCGGGCTTCTCATGCCGCTGTCGCGCGGCGCGCGGATCTCGTACCTCGACGAAGTCGGCCCCGATGCGCTGTCGGACGCGCTGGCCGAGGGCGACGTCACCTGTATGGTCGGCGTGCCGGCGCTCTGGCAGGCGCTGCATCGCAAGATCAAGGGGCCGGTCAACGACCTGGGCCCGGTGGCGGAGCGGCTGTTCGACTCTATCGTGTCGGTCAACCGCAAGCTGCGGCAGAACCTGCCTTATCAGACCAACCTTGGGCGTGCGCTGTTCTTTCCGGTGCACGGCAAGCTCGGCGGAAGGCTGCGGCTGCTTATCAGCGGCGGTTCGGCGCTACCCGACGACGTCATGAAGACGTTCCAGGGCCTGGGCTTCAACCTGTTCGAGGGCTACGGCATGACCGAGTCGTCCCCGGTGCTCACCGTGCAGCGCCCGGGAGAGACAACGCCCCTGGGCAGCGTTGGCCGGCCGCTGCCGGGCCTCGACATCAAGATCGCCGACCCGGACGAGTCCGGGGTGGGCGAGGTCCTGGCGCGCGGTCCGAACGTCATGGCCGGCTACTACCAGAACGACGAAGCGACGGCCCGGACCGTGGTCGACGGGTGGCTGCATACGGGCGACTTGGGCCGGGTGGACGACGAGGGCAATCTCTACATCGTCGGCCGGCGCAAGGAGATGATCCTGGGCACCTCCGGCGAGAACGTCTACCCCGACGAGCTCGAGGAAGTCTATCGCGATAGCCAGTGGGTCAAGGAGCTGTCCATTGTCGGCCTGCCGGCGGCGGGGACCGGCGAAACGGTCGCGTGCCTGTGCGTCCCGGACTACGAGGCCGACGGCCTGACGCGAAGCGAGGTGCAAGAGCGCGTTCGCGAGCACTTCAAAAACGTGTCCAACCGCCTGCCGCAATACAAGCGAGTCAAGGTCCTGCACCTGTGGGACCACGACTTGCCCAAGACCGCGACTCGCAAGGTCAAGCGGCGGGAGGTCGTGACGGAACTCGTTCGGCTCGAAGAGCGCGTCGCCGAGGCCGCGCCGAAACCGGGTTCGAACGGGGCGGGGCGCAACTGGGTGCACGACGTGCTTGCGCAGGTCACGCAAAAGCCGAAGGCCGCGGTGCGCAGCGACGTGCGCCTCGATGAGCTGGGCTTCGACTCGCTCATGTTCGCCGAGCTCGGCGTCGCGTTGGAGGCGGCCGGGCTCGAGCTGCCGGACGCGTCGGAGGTCAACCACCTCGAGACCGTGGCCGATGTCGAGCGCTTCGTCGCCGAGCGGCCCCGGCAAAACGGCAAGCGCAAGCGGCGCCCCGTGCGGCCCGAGGAAGTTGGCGGCGAGGCCGAGGAGATTCACGTGCCGGACGCGGTGTCCCGGTGGGGGCGCGTTGGATTGCGTCGCGCCCAGCGCGCTCTGTACGAGAACGTGCTCGAGTCGCGGGTGACCGGACGGGCCTACGTGCCCCCGCGCGGCGGCTTCATCGCGGTGGCCAATCACTCGAGCCACCTGGACATGGGGCTGGTCAAGCACGCGCTGGGCGAGCAGGGCGACCTGCTGGTGGCTCTTGCGGCGAAGGACTACTTCTTCGACGACCCGGTCCGGCGCGCGTACTTCGAAAACTTCACCAACCTGGTGCCAATGGAGCGCCACGGATCGCTGCGCGAGTCGCTGCGCATGGCCGAGGAAGTCGTCCGCGAGGGCTACATCTTGCTCATCTTCCCCGAGGGCACGCGGTCGTCGACGGGCGTGATGACCGACTTCAAGCCGTCTATCGGCTACCTGGCCAGCAAGACCCGGGCGGGCATTTTGCCTATGTACCTGGGAGGCTGCCACGACGCCATGCCAAAGGGAGCGGTGCTTCCGAAGCAGCGGCAAATCTCCGCGCACGTTGGCCCGTTCGTCGATTACCCGGCCGTGCAGGGGCTCATGGAGGGCAAGCGCCGCAGTGAGGCGTATCGGGCCGTTGCCACGGACATCGAGCGCCGGGTTCGCGCGCTGGCGCCGCAAAAGTTCGAGTGGACCCTCGGCGAGGCCGGTCGGCTTCCGGTGTCCGCGTTCGAAGAGCTGCGCGCGCCGGGAGGTGCATCGTGAGCCGCCTGGTCGTCACCGGCGGTACCGGATTTCTCGGCGAGCACCTCGTGCGCCTGCTCGTCGACCGGGCCGAGGACGAGCTCGTCGTGCTGGCCCGAAGCTTTTCGCCGGTGCTCGACGCCCTGGGCGTCGGCTTGACCGAGTGCGACATTCTCACCGACGACGATGCGCTCACCGCGGCCATGCGCGGCGCCGACGGCGTGTTCCACCTGGCGGGCATGGTGTCTCGCGACCGCGACGACGGTCGCCGCATGATGGAACTGCACGTCGAGGGCACCCGCCGGGTCATGTACGCCGCGAAGAGCGCGGGGGTTCGCCGCATTGTCGTGGCGTCCACGTCGGGCACCGTCGCGGTGGGCGAGGACGACCTCGTTCGCGACGAAAAGGCAGACTACGCCGTGGACGTGGTCGGCAACTGGCCCTACTACCTGTCGAAGATCTACCAGGAGAAAGAGGCGTTTCGCCTCGGCGAAGAGCTTGGCCTCGAGGTCGTGGTCGTAAATCCGACCCTGCTGCTGGGCCCGGGCGATCGGCGCCTGTCGTCGACTGGTGACGTCGACAAGTTTCTGCGCCGGCAAGTGCCCTTCGTTCCGACGGGCGGGCTCAACTTTGTCGACGTGCGAGACGCGGCGGCGGCGACCGTGGCCGCGATGGATCGCGGACAACCGGGCGAGCGCTACCTCCTCGGCGGCCCCAACTGGACCTTTCGCGAGTTCTTTGGTCGCCTCGAGCGCGCCAGCAAGGTCGAAGCGCCGCGCCTGTCGGTTGGCGGTCGATGGTCGCGACTGGGCGCGAGCGCCCTCGAGTGGGCCCACGACAAGGTCAACCGAAGCTCGCCCGTGGACCGAATCAGCGCCGAGATGAGCGAACATTTCTGGTACGTCAGCAGCCGCAAGGCGGAGCGCGAGCTGGGCTTTGCGGCCCGCGATCCGGCGCAGACCCTGGTCGATACGGTGCGTTACTTGCGCACCGGCGAGGACTAAGGGCGGCGTCGGGCGCCCGAACGGCGCCGGGGTCCGAGCGGGCCCCAGGGCGCCGCGCGAGCCGGTGCTGGCACCGCGCCGCATTGGTCGTTATGGTCGGTTGGCGGAGGATGTTCGGGATGGCGACGGAGACGATGGCGCACACGAGGCGGGCAGACGCCTGGGAGCGAGTGCGCGCCTCGATCCTGCTGGCGCTCGCGTACGTGGCGACAGGTCGCCTGGGCTTGCTGTTGGCCGAGCACCAGCCGAACGCGACCCTGGTGTGGGCGCCTACCGGCATTTCGCTGGCGGTTCTGATTCTTCGCGGGCGCCGGCTGTGGCCGGGCGTCTTCGCCGGAGCGTTCGTGGTCAACGTGATGATGCAGACGCCACTCGCGGCTGCTCTCGGCATCTCCGTTGGCAACACGCTCGAGGCCGTGGCCGGGGCGACTCTGCTCCGTCGCTGGGGCCGGTTCGAGCCGGGGCTTAGTCGCGCGACCGACGTGCTGCGCTTTTTGCTCGCGGCCGTGGCCTGCACGCTGGTGAGCGCGACCGTGGGCGTGGGCAGTCTGATCGCCGGCGGCGTCGTCGAGTCGGCGGCGGCCCCCGTCGCCTGGCTCGACTGGTGGCTTGGCGACCTGGGCGGTGCGGTCGTGGTCGGCCCCATTGTGCTGGTAAGCGCGCGCGGCCGGCCGGCCTTTGGCGAGCTCGCGCGGCGCAAAGAAGCCTGGGGTGCGCTCGCCCTCGTCGCTCTGTCGTCGACGCTGGCGTTTAGCACGGAGATTCCGGTGGAGCTCCGGCTGCCTTTGGCGCTGCTTGGGTTTCCTTTGCTGCTGTGGAGCGGTCTGCGATTTGGGCCCCGCGGCGCCATGCTGGCGGCCACGGTCGTCGCCGTGGTGGCGTTCGTCGGTGTCGCGCGGGGCGGGGGACCCTTCGTCGATCGCTACGGCCTGTACCTGACGCTGGCGTACGTATGCACCATCGGCGCCGTGGCCAGCGTGCTCGCGGCGGCGATCGCCGAGCGGGAACTGGCTCAGCAGCGCCAGGGCCTCGAACGAGACGAACGGCTCAAGGTAGAGGCTCAACTCCAGCGGCAGCAGCGGCTCGAGGAGCTGGGGGTGCTCGCCGGTGGAGTCGCCCACGACTTCAACAACCTGCTCGTTCCCATCTACGCCAACGCCGAGGTGTTGCGCCGCTCGGTGGCGGAAAGCGAGCGGTCGCTGGTGGACGACATCCTGCGCTCCGCCCAACACGCGCGCGACCTTTCGCAGCAGCTGCTTACCTACGCCGGCAAGCAAGACGCGAGCCTCGAGCCCCTCGACCTCGGCGAAGTCGTGGAGCGCGTGTGCGCGTTCGTGCTCTCGTCGCTCGGCAGCAACGTGCATCTCGTGCGGGAGCTTCGCGCTTGGCCGCATGTGGTGGGCGACCGCACGTTGCTGCGGCAGCTGCTCATCAATCTAATCCTCAACGCAAACGAAGCCATCGGGGCCGACGGCGGCACGATTCGCGTCGAGCTTGGCGTGGAAGCCTCGCCGGACGGCGGCGAGCGCGCTGTCGTGCGGGTTGCGGACAACGGCTGCGGGATGGACGCCCGGACCCGAGAGCGGCTTTTCGACCCGTTCTACACCACCAAGAGCGCGGGGCGGGGGCTCGGCCTTTCGGCGGTCGCCGGCATCGTGCGCCTGCACGAAGGTGTGATGGACGTCGAGTCCTCCCAGGGCAAGGGGGCCACGTTTCGCCTCTCGCTGCCGGCGACCGAGGCGCCGGCCTCCGTCGCCGAGAACGGCTCCGGGGCCGAACCCGAGCCCCTCGCCATCAGAAAGCTGCTGGTCGCCGACGACGACGCGGTCGTGCGCCGTACCGTGGTTCGGTTGCTCACCGAAGCGGGCTACGACGTGGTGGTGGCTGTGGATGGCCGGGACGCCGTCGACAAGTTTGCCGACCACGCGGACGAGCTTTCGCTGGCGTTGCTCGACGTCACCATGCCGCGTATGGCGGGCACTGAAGCCGCTGCCGAGATACGGCGGCGCGCGCCCGAGCTGCCCATCGTGCTCATGAGCGGCTTTACGGGCGGGCTCCGCGCTGGCGAGGCGGCCGCGGATCTGCCCTTCATTGCCAAACCGTTCACCGTCGATGAACTGCTGGCGACGCTCGAGGCGGCGCTCGACGACTCGAGCCGGCGAGCCCGGCTCGAGCTGGTGCGGTAAGCGCTACTCGATCGCGCGCAGGTCGGTTCGGTCCGCGCCGCGCGAGAACACCGGCGGCTGCCCGATCGGGGCGTCGATGGTGGCGGTCTGGGGACCCACCACGCTGTCGCCGGTCCACACGTTGAACCATTCGCCCTCGGGGAAGTAGACCTCGCGGGACGTGGCGTCTTCCTCGATGACCGGGGCGACGAGCAGGTCGGGACCCAGCAGGTACTGGTCGTTTACGTCGTAGGTGGCGACGTCGTCCGGGTACTCGAGCATCAGGTGGCGCACGATGGGCCGGGAGGTCTGCTGCGCTTCTTCGGCCAGCGCCTGCAGCTCCGGGATAAGCGCGCGGTGGATGCGAGCGAAGCGCCGAAAGTGCGCAATGGTCTCTTCGTCGCTGTCCCAGTTCCAGTTGTTCTCTTTGTCGTTGCCCTCGTGGGTGCGCATGATCGGGGTGAAGGCCCCGAGCTCGGTCCAGCGCTGATACAGCTGCTTGTCGCTCGGGCCACCGGAGAAACCGGCGATGTCGTGGGTGACCATCGGAATGCCGGCAAGGCCGAGGTTCAGCATGGCCGGAATCACCGTGGGAAAGCCGTCGGTGTCTTCCCAGTCGGCCTCCTGGTCGCCAATCCAGATGACCTGAGCGTCGCCCTGAACGCCGAGCCAGCCGGAGCGGGCAAAATAGACGTAGTCGCCGCCGGGACGCACGGATTCGAGAGCATCCCGGCACACCCGCTGCCAGTGCAGTGGAAACTCGTTGTGGTAGGCGATGGGGTCGCTGCCGTCTGACAGCACGCCATCGATGGGGGACCACTCGCCAAAGTCGAGCATCCAGCCGTCGACTCCGTGGTCCGTGACGATGTCGGCAAGGGCATCCTGAACGAAGGCGACCGCGTCGCTGTCGGTAAAGTCGGGCGTCGCGGCTTCCAGGCGCGGAAAGTTGGGGGCCAGGTGCAGATAGGTCTCGCCGTCGGTGTTCTGCACCAGCCAGTCGTTTTCATCCATGGTCGCGTAGGGGCGCGGCAGCGCCGGGTCGACGAACGGATTGGCGTACACGAAGAAGCGCACGCCCTCGGCCTCGAAGTTGGCGACCATCTCGGCGAAATCCGGGTACAGGGTGTCGTCGAGGTACCAGGTGTATTCCACGCCGGAACCGCCCAGGTTGGGTCGAATGCCGGTCCAGTCCTGCACCCACAGGGCGCCGACCGGAATGTCGTTGTCCTGCAGGCGCTGCAGATCGGCCTCGACGGTGGCGCGGCCGCCCTGGGCGCCGATCCACACGTCCCACGCCCAGTCGGGAATTCCGATGGGGCGGCCGTAGCGGTCGCCGACCTGCTCGATTACGTCGTTGGGGGTTGGCCCGTGCAGCACGATGATCTCCATCGGGGCGCTGTCGACGACCTCGAACGTCGCGACGGCGCTGTCCCGCCGACAAATGTCGACCTTGACGCGCCGACCGGTCTCGATGGCGACGCCGAAGCCGCGAGCGTCCAGGTAGTACGCCATCGGAATGTACGTGGTGTGTTCGTCGCCCTCGGTGAAGGTGCCGCCGGTGCGACCGATGCCCTGTTCGGACAAAAACAGATCGAACGCCTCGCCCGTCTGCTCGGTGCTGTTGTACTGCTCGCCAAAGCCGAAAAACGTGCCGTCGGTGTCGCAGCGTACCGGAGCGACGAGAGAGGACGCGGCATCGCCGGCGGTCGTGACCTCGTACTCGATGCGGGTGGAGTCGGCGTTCTCGGCGGCGATCCGCAGGGTTGCCGTGGTGCCGGCCTCGGCCGAGGATGAGTAGCGAATGACGATGCCCTCGTTCGTCTCCTCGACGCCGTCGAACACGTCCAGCTCGGTGCGCGACTCAGCACCTTCCATGAACGCGAAGATGCCGCCGACGGAGAACGTGAACTCTTCGACGAAGCGCCGGATGGCGAAGGGCGAGTTGTCGGCGAAAGCAAGCAGCGGTCGAGCGGTGTCGGAGGCGGGATCGCCGTCGAACAGCGATACCGCGCCGTCCGGGGTGACGCGAACCCCGACGCCGGCCGGGCCGTCGGGCAAGAAGATCGTATCGGCGTCACCGTCTCCGCCGCCGTCATCGGAGCCCCCACAGGCGGCAGTCAGTGAAAGGAACAAACAAGCAAAGACAACGCTCGGTCGCTGCATCTGTCGCGCAGGATACCAGTCTCGGCCAGGGTGACGGCGTGACGCCGGGCGCGGAATCGGTGCCCGCTCGGCACTCGGCCAAACCGGCCGGTCGAACGTCGCAGCCCGTTAGCGTCGAACCAGAAGTCCGATACCGGTCCCGCCGACATGGCGCCCACAGCTGGGTACACTGCGCCGTAATGCGGCTGATCATTTTTGCGTGCCTTTCGCTAGTCGTCGCCTGCGCGGCTCCTCGCCCGGTCGTCGCTCAGTCGTCGCCAGGCGCCGTTTTCGCAGATCGGGCGGGCGAGCGCTCGGAACGCTGGATCATTCACGCGGGGCGCCTCATCGATGCGGTTGGCGACGCGCCCCGCGAGCGGGTCACCGTGTTCGTGCGCGACGGCAAGATCGAGAAGATCACCGCCGGCTACGCCAAAGCTGCAAAGGGGGTGCCGGTGATCGACCTGCGCCGCTACACCGTGATGCCCGGCCTCATGGACATGCACACCCACGTCACGTCCGAATTCTCCGAGGACTCGTACACCGAGCGTTTCTTTCTCGAGCCGGCCGAGTACGCCCTGCGCGCGACGCAGTACGTGCGTCGGACGCTGATGGCGGGCTTCACGACGGTGCGCAACGTCGGCGACGAGGACAATCTTGCGGCGTCGATGCGCAAAGCGATCGACAGGGGGTGGATCGTGGGCCCCCGAATCTTCACCGCGGGCAAGAGCCTGGCCACCACCGGCGGCCACGCGGATCCGACCAACGGAGTGAAGGCTGAGTTGATGAAGAACCCGGGGCCGAAAGAGGGCGTCATTAACTCTCCCGCGGACGCGCGCAAGGCTGTGCGCCAGCGCTACAAGGAGGGGGCGGACCTCATCAAACTCACCGCGACGGGCGGGGTACTCAGCCTTGCATCGAGTGGACAGAACGCTCAGTTCACGAAGGAAGAGCTCGATGCTGTTGTGGCTGCGGCGCGCGACTACGGCTTCACGGTCGCCGTTCACGCCCACGGCACCGAGGGCATGAAGCGGGCGGTCCTCGCCGGCGTCGACTCCATCGAACACGGTACGTACATGAGTGACGAGGTAATGGCCCTCATGAAGGAGCGCGGCACGTACTACGTGCCGACCATCAGCGCCGGCAAATGGGTGGCGGCCAAGTCGAAGGTGGATGGCTACTTTCCCGACGTCGTGCGTCCCAAGGCCGCTGCCATCGGACCGCAGATTCAGTCGACGTTTCGCAAGGCCTACGAGGCTGGCGTGCCGATCGCGTTTGGCACCGACGCGGGCGTCTCCCCGCACGGAGAGAACGGCCTCGAGTTCGTGTACATGGTCGAGGCGGGCATGCCGGCAATGGTGGCGATCAAGTCGGCTACCATCGAAGCCGCAAAGCTCCTGCGCAGGGATGACGAGCTGGGCACGCTCGAGGCCGGCAAGGTTGCGGATGTTGTAGCGGTCGACGGTGACCCGCTCGAGGACATCCAGGCGATGACGCGGGTGTCCTTCGTGATGAAGGCGGGCGTTGTCTACAAGCGTCCGGCTACCAGGTAGCCTGGTCTCCCGGGGGGCTCGGGTACAACGCGGGTCGCTAGGGCCGGCCGGTGAAGGCGTAGAGGTCGCCGCCGCCCGAGCGCTCGAAGCCCGAGAGCATGTGCTCGATGTCGGCCGACGCGATGCCGCGCGTGATGAAGACCAGGCGGGACTGTCGGGGGGCATCGGCTGGCCAGCGACGCAGCTGGCGCGGGCGGTGCATGACGTGCTGGACGGCGTGGATGACCACGGGGCGGTCGGGCGTCTCGCGGGTGTACAGGATGCCCTTGAGCCGCAGAAGGTCCTGGCCTCGGTTGGCGACCACCGTGCGCACGAACTGCTTAAAGACATCGAGACGCAGGGGCTTGTCCCGCGTAATTACGAACGCGCTGATGTTGTCGCCGTGCCGATTGACGTCGTACTCGTGGTCGTGGTGATGGTCGTGACCGTGGTCGTGGTGATGGCCGTGGTCGTGATGCTCGCGCAGCGCCTCGTCCGCGAGCCACGCCTGCACGTCGGGCGAGCGCGTCGCCGGGTCGAAGGCGCTGCGCCCGTACAGCAGACCCGGATCTACTTCGCCGTTTTCGACCTCGACGATGGGCGCGCCGGGGTTGAGCGATCGCACGCGGTCTCGAGCGCGGGCCAGGGCCCGGTCCTCGGCCAGGTCGCGCTTGGTGAGCAGCAGGACATCGGCCATGGCCGCCTGCTTTACGGCTTCGGGCTGGGCGTCGAACGTGGACGGGCCATTGACGCCGTCGACGGTGGCCGCGACGGTATCGAGAAACACGTTTGCGCGGGCCCACGCCGACTCGACGAGGGCGTGCACGATGGGCACCGGGTCGGCCAGCCCCGTGGTTTCCACGAGAATGCGGTCGAAATGGGGGATTTCGCGCTCCCGGCGCCGGCGAAACAGGTCGCGAAGAGTCGCCAGCAGATCGCCCCGGATCGTGCAACAGACGCAGCCGCGCGACAGCGTCACCATCTGCTCGTCCACCTGCTCGACGAGCAAGTGGTCGACCCCAACTTCGCCGAACTCGTTGATGATGACCGCGGTGTTGCGCAGGTTCTTGGCCCGCAGCACCTGGTTGAGCACGGTGGTTTTCCCACTGCCGAGGAACCCGGTCACGATGGACACGGGCACCTGCTGACGGCGACCCAGGAGTCGGTTGAGCATTGCGCTCTGCGTGGTAGCACGTTCGACTAGGGGCGAAGCCGGGTTTTTGCGGGCTCGTGCGGGTTGCGGGCTCGAAATCGCGCGTGGCCCCCGATGCCTGGCCGAGCCGCCGAACTCTTTTTCCGCCGCCCGTTCGCTGAAAGCGGGCCGGCGTCCGTGGTAACCACGTTTGGCTAGCCGCTGGTGCCGCGGGGCGCCGGGCGTGAGGAGATGACCATGAGCGACAAGCCCACCATCATTTACACCCACACCGACGAAGCGCCGGCCCTGGCCACGTACTCGTTTTTGCCCATCATCAAGGCGTTCACCGCACCCGCGGGCGTGGACGTCGAGACCCGCGACATCTCGCTGGCCGGGCGCATTATCGCGGTGTTTCCCGAGCGCCTCACCGAGTCGCAGCGCATCGGCGACCATCTCGCGGAGCTGGGCAACCTGGCCAAGACCCCCCAGGCAAACATCATCAAGTTGCCGAACATCAGCGCGTCGGTGCCCCAGCTCAAGGCGGCGATCAAGGAACTGCAGGGCAAGGGCTACGACCTGCCCGAGTACCCCGAAGAGCCCCAAAACGACGACGAAAAGGCCATCAAGGCCCGCTACGACAAGGTCAAGGGCAGCGCGGTAAACCCGGTTTTGCGCGAGGGCAACTCCGATCGCCGGGCGCCGCAGGCGGTGAAAGAGTACGCGCGCGCCAACCCGCACTCGATGGGGGCCTGGTCCGGCGACTCGAAGTCGCACGTGGCCACCATGGGCGAGCGCGACTTTCGGTCGAACGAGCAGTCGGTCACTCTGACCGCGGCCACCGAAGCCCGCATCGAGTTCGAGGGCGCCAACGGAGCCAAGACCGTGCTCAAGGACGGTCTGGCGCTGCAGGAGGGCGAGATCCTCGACGCCACCTTCATGAGCAAGGCCGCGCTGGTCGACTTTCTCGGCAAGCAGGTTGCCGAGGCCAAAGAGCAGGGCGTGCTGTTCTCGCTGCACATGAAGGCGACCATGATGAAGGTCTCCGACCCGATCATCTTTGGTCACGCCGTGCGCGTGTTCTTTGCCAACGTGTTCGACAAGTTCGGCGCCGACCTCGAGGCGGCCGGTGCGGACCCCAACAACGGTCTGGGCGACGTGCTGGCGGCCGTGGAGACGCTGCCTGCCGATAAGAAGTCGGCGGTCGAGGCCGAGATCGCGGCGGCCTACGCCAACGGTCCCGACCTGGCCATGGTCGACTCCGACCGGGGCATTACGAACTTGCACGTTCCGAGCGACGTCATTATCGACGCCTCGATGCCGGCGATGATTCGCACGTCCGGGCAAATGTGGAACAAGGCGGGCAAGACCCAGGATACCAAGGCCACGATTCCCGACTCGAGCTACGCCGGGGTCTACCAGGCCGTTATCGACTTCTGCAAAGCCAACGGCGCTTTCGATCCGACGACCATGGGCTCCGTGCCCAATGTGGGCCTCATGGCGCAGAAAGCCGAAGAGTACGGCTCGCACGACAAGACCTTCGAGGCGCCGGCCGACGGCGTCATCAAGATCATCGACGCCGACGGCAACGCTCTCACGGAGCACGCGGTCGAAGCCGGCGATATCTGGCGCGCCTGTCAGGTCAAGGACGCCCCGGTTCGCGACTGGGTGAAGCTGGCGGTGACTCGGGCGAAAGCCAGCGGTGCGCCGGCGGTGTTCTGGCTCGACAAGACCCGCGCCCACGACGCGCAGCTCGTCGCCAAGGTCGAGACGTACCTGAAGGACCACGATCTGTCGGGCGTCGAGACCCACATCCTGGCGCCGGTCGAGGCGGCTCGCTTTTCGTGCGAGCGCATCGCCAAGGGGCAAGACACCATCAGCGTCACGGGCAACGTGCTCCGCGACTACCTCACCGACCTCTTTCCGATTCTCGAGGTCGGCACCAGCGCCAAGATGCTGTCGATCGTGCCCCTGATGAACGGTGGCGGTCTGTTCGAGACCGGCGCCGGCGGCTCGGCACCCAAGCACGTGCAGCAGTTTCAAAAGGAGAACCACCTGCGCTGGGACTCGCTGGGCGAGTTCCTGGCCCTGGCGGCGTCGCTCGAGCACCTGGGCGACAAGTACGACAATCCGGGGGCGCGCCTGCTCGGGGCGGCTCTCGACAAGGCGACGACCAAGTTCCTGCTCGAGAACAAATCGCCCAGCCGCAAGGTCGGCGAGCTCGACAACCGCGGCAGTCACTTCTTTTTGGCCCTGTACTGGGCCGAAGCGCTCGCCGAGCAAACCACCGACCCCGCGCTGGCTGAGCGCTTTGCGAAAGTGGCGGCCGGGCTGGCGGCCAACGAGGAAAAGGTGATCGGCGAGCTCAACGGCGCCCAGGGCCCGGCTCAGGACGTGGACGGCTACTACATGCCGGATCCGGTCAAGGCCGAGAAGGCCATGCGTCCGAGCGCCACGCTCAATGAACTGATCGCCGGCATTTAGCGGCGGTCAACGACTCGGCGCCGCCGGGGCGCCGGCGCACGTCAGGAGGGCGGCCGCGAGCGGTTGGAAAACCACTCGCGGTACTCGCTCATCTTGGCGCGCTGGTCGTCCGGCGCCGCGCGGCGGCAGGTCGAGCGTTCAGCGCTGCCTTCGGGAGCCGCCCAGCGCACCTCGATGCAGTCGTTGGGGTTGTAGGCCATCTCCAGAGCCTGGGCCCGGGCGACGACGTCGGCCAGGGAAAGCGTTTGCTTCGAGCCGTCGGAGCGCACGTACTCGAACGTCCGCTTGCGCAGCTCGGCGTCGAGGGCCGCTCCTAGCTCGCGGGCCTTGGAGGCGCCCTGGCTGGGGGCGAGGCCGTATTGCTCGGGATTGCGCTCGACGGACCCGGGAAAGTCGTTGACGGTGTCGACCGCAATGAGTAAGCGCCAGTCGCGGGACGGCGTGGAGAACTCTTCCCACGGGCCGCTCGTTTGAAAGATCCGCGCGCCGTCGGGCATGTCGATGGCCGCGAACTGGCGCTCCTTCATGAACGCCTCGCCGTTGTTCACCGACACGACCCGGCGCGCCACTTGCTCTTCGAGAGCCTCGACGAGCGACAGCATGCGCGTCGTGGGGTTGAGGGGCCGAGGATTGATGAGGGCCCGCATGCGATCGTAGAACCGGTTGACGGTCCCGTCGTACTGGATCTCCGAGTATCGCGGGCCGTTGCGGTAGCGCCGCTCGGCGAGTTCTTCGTTGGTAGCCAGCCGAAGTCCCCCGGACTCCCGGTCGCGAATCCACGGCCGGAACGCCTTAAAGCCGGCCCCGCCGTTGTCGGTATCGGGTTTGAAAAGGAACGAGCCGCGCCAGAAGCGTCGGCGGCCGATGGTGCCGTCGGGCTGTGCATCGGCGCCGATGAGGGCTCCGTAGCCGGTGGCTTCCTGGGGAATCCACTCCGCGATTACGATGAGGTGGCCGTACGGGTCGTTGAACACCACGCCGGGGCGGAGGCTGCGCCGAGACAGGCCGACCGGGTAGAAGTCGGTGTTGTCGTCGTCCGGGACCGTGCGGCCGCTCGACGAGTGCACGGTTCTGCGAACCACCCGGTCGACGAAGCTCTTGAACGCGCCGGCGTCGGAGTCGTCGCGCCTGCGCCCACTGACGGGTATCTCGGTCCTGGAGATGCCGTTGTCGCCGTAGCGTTCGCAGGTCGGCGGTCGTCCGCGGCGGGCTCGCCCGCAGTCGTGCACGCCGAAGGGCAGGCCCAGCTTCCAGGAAAAGTAGGCTCGGAGGGTGTAGGGCAGATCCGCGCAGTCGGGCACGAGCTCGAGGACGCTCTCTTCGTCGTCGCCGTTGTAGCCGTACAGAAAGTTGCGGTCCGCGTCGCGAAGGAGCGTGTGCAGGTTCGGCCAGGTGAGATCCTGGTCGACCGGGTAGTCGAACAAGCGCTCGACGAACACCGCGTAGAGGTCCTCGTACGAGCGGTCCCAGTCGCGGCGGGCCCGCCAGACCGCATCGGCGGCCGGCGGTGGCGGCGGCGGCGGCTCGGCGGGCGACGCCGTTGGGGGCGGCGCGGTAGGCGGCGTTGCCATGGCGGCCTCGTTGCCGGTCATTGGTTCAGGAGCGCCGGGGACGTCGTCTCCCCCGGCCGCCGCGGCTTTGCGGGCCTCGAGGGCGTCGCGCACGACCGCCGCGGTGCGCGCGCGGCGCTTGCTGTGCAGGGCCTGGGCGCGCCTGCGCGACAGCACCCGCACGGTTCGGCACGACCGCAGCGACGAGCCTTCTCCCAGGGCGATGGTCCAGGTGCCGGTCGCCGGCGCGTCGACTGTGGCGATGAAGCCGTAGGGCGGTCCCCCGGTGCGGACCACGGCGGCGTCGACCCGCTGTCCTTTCGGGTCGAACAAAGCGAGGGTCTCCGGCCCTCGGGAGCTAGCCATGTGCGCGACCGCGCGCAAGCGCTGGCCGCTGGTGGGCACGCGCGGGCCGACGAAGATGCGCGAGCCCCGCGCGCGCCGGCACTCGGCCTTGCTCGGCCGCGCGAGCGGCGCGGCCAGTCGATCGGTGGCCGCGCCAGCCAGCTGGCTGTCCGGGGATTTGCCGATCACCGAGATGGTCGCAATGCGGTCGAGAAACGAGGTCTTTGACGTGCCGTCGCCCAACATCAAGTCGCTCACCTCGATGCGGTCGGCGAGCACCGCGGTCTCACCGCCGTTTGGACAGGTCTCCAGGTAGTGGGCAAAGGCGTGCATCACCATGGGCCGGTCCCGCGCGTCGCGCCCGAGGTACAGCATGATGTGGCCGTCGAGTTGGAGCAGCACAACGCCCCGGCGCTGGGCGGCGTCGAGCAGGCCGAGCTTGTCGGACCGTGGAATGCCGGCGACGTCGACGGAAAAGGACACGGCCTTGGGCTGCCACGAGCTGTGCCGGGGCAGCTCGAGGCCGAAGGCGGCGAACACCTCGATAAGAAAGCGAGAGCAATCGAGGCCGCCGTCTTTGCCGCCGTAGCCGTACGGCGAGCCCAGATACGCGAACGCTTCGCGCAGCACGGCGCGGCGGGTCAGCGCCTGGTTATCGGCAACGCTGAGCAAAGAGCGCGCGGCGACGGTTTCGAATCCTTCGCCGGTCGCAATGACCAGCTTGCCGCCGCGTCGCTTGCCGGTCCCGAGCCGAGGCACCCGGGCGCGCGCGGGCACTCCCAGCTCCGCGTGTCCTTCGGGTAGTTGGGCGAACGGGCCGTGCGCGAACGCCCTGGCAAATTCGTCCGACAGCGGGGGCGAAAGCGGTGCGTCTGCCGGCAGAAACCCCCAGGACAGGGCGCTTTGGGCCAGTTTCATGCCGTTGGGCCAGGTCGCCAGGATGGCGACCGGTTCCTGGGCGCGCACGCTGCTGCAGCGGTTGCGGTCGATGCGCGGGTCGATGCTGTCTTTGCCGCGCATCGGTCGCTCGCTCGGAACGCAGTACATTTGAACGGGCTCCGTGGCCACGCGCAGTTCGACGCCGACCTCGAACGCGGGAATCGCGAGAGCCGCGCCGATGTCTGCGTCGGGCAGGTAGTCGCCGCTTTCGAATTTGTTGCGCAGCCACTCCATGCGGCCCGAGACCTTGGTGCGTACCTGTTCTTCGGGGAACGGCGCCAGCAGGTCGCGCGGCGCGTAGAAGCCGGGCCGCGGCACCTCGAGAGCAGCGTTGGCGTTGGCGATTTGCTCGCGCGACAGCAGGGGCTCGTCGAGGTTGAAACGAGCCCCCAGCACGCCTTCCCAGTACTCCAGGGTCTCGTGCGCGGTGGTCATGCGCGGCAGCGGGCGCGACGCCGGCTTGGTCGTCGGGCACGACAGCCCATTGAGACCCGCGCTCGGCGGTGGCGGCGGCGGCTCCGGACTCGGGGCCGGCTCGGGTGGCGTTGCCTCGGCCACCGGTGTTTGGGTTCGCGGCGCGTCGGCGCCACCGCAGGCGGTCGCCAACAGCGCGACCAGGGCGATAGCTCCAACGCGCCGGTCCCGGCCGCGACGACGACGGGCGCGATGCTCCACGCGCTGATCGTAGAGCATCGCGGTGGGCGTCGCTAGCCCGGGGTGGGGGGCGCGTGAGGCGACGATGTGGGCAGCCAGCGCACGAGGCCGAGGGCCGGCAGCGCAACCAGGATGGTGACCGCAAAGCCGAGGGCCCAGCCGATGTCTTCCACCATGTAGCCGGCACCCGCGCCGATGGTGTGCCCCAGCAGCGTCGACAGGCTGGTAAAGAGCGCGAACTGCGCGACGGTGTAGCGCGGATGGCAGGCCGACATGAGGAACGCGACGAACGCCGTCGAGCCCATGCCCGCGCATATCTGGTCGATTCCAACGGCCACGACCAGGCCCGTCGTTGTCGGGTCGTCGACAATGGCAAGGCCAGCGTACCCGACGTTGGCAAGGGCCTGAGCGGCGCCGAACAGCAGCAGACTGCGCTTGACCCCGAGGCGGTCGGTCCAGATGCCGCCGATGAGGGCTCCCGCCATCGCCGTGATCATGCCCAGGGTTTTGCGGGCGAGGGCGATTTCGGTTGTCGTGTACGCCGCGCCGTCGGGGGCGGCGAGAAAGTAGTCGATCATCGGGCTCGCGACCGTGTCGCCGAACTTGAACAACAGCACAAACGCCAGCAGCACGCCCACGCCGGAGCGGGCCGCAAGCTCGCGAATGGGTTCGACAAAGGCCTTTTCGAGGCTGGCCGGGCGCTGCTGCGCCGGCGTGGGCGGCGCGATGAGCGTGGCGACGACGCCCACGGCCATCAGGCCCCCCGCGCTGAGGTACCCGACCTTCCAGCTGGCCAGGTCGGCGAGCAGCAGCACGCCCGCGCTGCCGAAGACCATTGCCACCCGATAGCCGGAAACGTACAAGCCCGTAGACGTTCCGCGCTCGTCGGCCGCGACCGAGTCGGTGCGATACGCGTCCACGACGATGTCGTGGCTCGCCGACACGAACGCCACGCACAGCGTGACCGCGGCCATGCCGGCCAGCATGGTGCGCGGGTCCATAAAGCCGAGGGCGGCAATTCCCACGGCGAGCACGAGCTGCAGCGGCAGCATCCAGTCCCGACGGCGGTCGAGCCACGGCAGGCGGGCGCGGTCGAGCAGGGGAGCCCAGAGGATTTTCAGGTTGAAGGGCAGGGCCAGAAACACGAACGCGAGGGCGTCGCGCTTGTCGACGCCGACCGAGCCGAACCAGGTCGTGAGCGTGTTGCGCAGCAGGTAGAAGGGCAGGCCCGAGGCAAAGCCGAGCAGCGCGTGCACGACGACGCGGCGCGTAAACAGCGTTTCGAGCCGCAGCACCCTGTTCAACCACGCGAGCAACGCACCGTCGATTGTGCCTCAGCTGCGCCGCGGCCCCCAGCGGCTCGGGCGGGCATTCGCCGGGCGCGCGCGTGTGTAAGGCCCCGGGTCGGTGTGCTACACGCCCTGCATGGCCATGAATCTGTCGGTCAACCTCAACAAGGTGGCGCTGCTGCGCAACAGCCGCGGAGCGGACAACCCCGGGCCCGTGCGCGCTGCCCACGTGTGCATCGACGCCGGGGTCGCCGGGCTGACCCTGCACCTGCGCGAGGACCGGCGCCACACCCGCCCCGACGACGTTCGCGCGATCGCGGCGGTGTGCAAGGACCGCGGTGTGGAGTTCAATCTAGAGGGCGATCCCCGGCCCGAGCTCCTCGACATCGCGCTCGAGGTCATGCCGACCCAGTTCACCCTGGTGCCGGTCACCCCCGGCGAAATCACCAGCGACCACGGCTGGGACCTGCCGCGCGAGAGCGAGACGGTGCGCCCCATCGTCGCCCGGCTAAAGGCCGCGGGTATTCGCACGGCCATGTTCATGGATGTCGCGGTCGAGACCATGCAGCTCGCGAGCGACACCGGAGTCGATCGCATCGAGTTCTACACCGAGCCTTACGCCAAAGCGTGGGGCACCGCCGACCAGCAGCGCGAGTTCAATCGACTGCGCGATGCCTCGCGCGAGGCCGCGCGCGTGGGGCTCGGCGTGAACGCCGGGCACGATCTCGATTTGCGCAACACGCCCATCCTGGCCCGCGAGATTCCGGAGATCGCGGAGGTGTCGATCGGTCACGCCCTGCTGGCAGATGCCCTCTACCTGGGACTCGAGTCCGCAGTGGCGGCGTATCTGCGCGCCACTCGCGGCGAAGAGATCGAGGACATCCCGGTGACCCGGTAGGGCGACGCGGGGCGCGGCGGGCCGGGAAAAAAAAGCGCGACTTTCCTGCGACCGGTTTGGGGCGAGGGAGCACTGTGTCTGAGCCGCCCCCCGCCCATCACCGCAGGAAAACCTTCGTTTGTCTCGCCCCCGTCCCCGCCGTTCGCGAGCGTCGTCCAAAGCCGACACGGCCGTTTACAGCGACCGCCCCCGCGTCGAGCCGAGCATGGCGCCGCTGTCGCCGTTGCCGTTGCCGCCGCGCCCGTTGGCTCGGGGCACCTCGCGCACGCCTCTCGTCGCGCCAGAGCGGTTCGAGATCGTGCGCCGACTCGGCGTGGGCGGCATGGGCGTTGTTTACGAGGCGTTCGACAACGACCGCTGCCACACGGTGGCGCTCAAGACCCTGCGACAGCTCACCGGCCCGGCGTTGTTTCGCTTCAAGAACGAGTTTCGCGCCCTGGCCGGTATCGATCACCGGAATCTGGTGCGGCTGTACGAGCTGGTTTCGATCGACGGCGAGTGGCTCTTCACGATGGAGCTCATTCGCGGTGGCCGGCTGCTCGAGCGCCTTCGTCCCCACGACGCGGCCGCGGCGGCCGCCGCCGAGGGCGGGGCAACCGGGGCCGGTGAAACCGCGTCAGGCCGCCGGGTCGCCGCATCGGAGGCAGCGACCGAAAGCCTCGCCGGCCGGCCCGAGCTTCGTCCCGAGGAGCTGCCGTTTCCGGAGCAGCCGGTGGTTCACGACGTCCATACGCTGCCCGGCACCGCGTGCGCGGAGGCGGCGCTGGTGCGCGACTCGGTGCGCCAGCTGGCCGAGGGGGTCGCCTACCTGCACGCTCGCGGCCGCCTGCATCGGGACATCAAGCCGTCGAACATACTGGTGACCGAGGAGGGCCGGGTCGTCCTGTGCGACTTCGGGCTGGTGACGGACCTGGGCCGTGCCCCCGGCCATCTCACGGGCACGGACCACATCGTCGGCACGGTTAGCTACATGTCGCCGGAGCAGGCGGTTGGCCAGCCGCTTCGCGAGGCGAGCGATTGGTACAGCGTGGGCGTGGTCTTGTACCGCGCGCTTACCGGCCGGGTCCCTTTCGGCAACCGGCGCTCGGAGGCGATGCGTCTCAAACAAGTCGTCGATCCGATTTCCCCGGCGGTGCTGGCCCCGGGCGTGCCGCAGGACTTGTCGGATCTGTGCGACGAGTTGCTCCGCCGCGACCCCGGCGAACGCCCGAGCGGCGACGAGATCCTGGTTCGACTCGGTGCCCGGCGCGGCGTGGACGTGCCGGCTCGTTTGGCGCCGTCCGGTGATCTGGTGGGGCGCGTGGCCGAGATCGAGTCGCTGCGGTCAGCCTACCGGCAGGTCAAGGCCGGTACCGGCGCGGTCGCCTTCGTGCACGCGGCGTCCGGGATGGGCAAGACGTCGCTGGTGCGGGCCTTTCTCGACGAAGTCGAGCAGGAGCCCGACGCGCTGGTGCTCAGCGGTCGCTGCTACGAGCAGGAGTCGCTGCCCTACAAGGCCTTCGACGCCCTGATCGACTCTCTGAGCGAGCACCTGGCCGGGATGCCGCTGCACGAGGTTGACGCGCTGGTACCGGCCGACGCCCAGGCCCTTTCGGTGCTTTTTCCCGTTCTGGGCCGCCTCGACGCCATGGTCGCGCCGGCCCGGCGAACGTTTCGCCTGCAGGACCCGACCGAGGTGCGACGGCGCGCCTTTCGCGCGGTGCGGGAGCTGCTCGACAATCTGGCGCGCACCCGGCGCGTGGTGCTGTTTATCGACGACCTGCAATGGGGCGACCTCGACAGCGCGGCGCTCCTGGCCAGCCTGATGAACCGCGACGACGCGCCGCCCATTCTCGTGGTTGCGACGTACCGGTCGGACGAGGTCGATACCAGCCCACTGCTCGGTGCGCTGGTGGCCACTGGCGCGGGGCACGACATGTCCACCATCGATGTCCCCCTGGCACCGCTTTCGCCCGACGACGCGGCGGCGCTGGCCCACGCGGTGGCCGCCGAGGCGGCGCACTCGATTGACGCGCAGGACATCGCCCGCGAGTCGGCCGGCAATCCCATGCTGGTGCGAGAGCTCGTTTGTTATTCGTCCGGCCGGTCCGCCGGTCCGCTGCGTTCCAACATCGATGCCATGTTGCGGTCGAGGGTGGCCGCTCTGCCCAGGTCGGCCCGCGAGGTTCTGGCGTTGATTTGCGCGGCGGGGCGCCCGACGCCAACCGCGGTCGTGCGGCGCGCCGCCGATGAGGACGGAGACTTTGCGGATCACCTGGTGACGCTGCGCTCACAGCGGCTGGTGCGTACCCGGGATACGGCGCTGGGTGAAACGGTCGAGCCGTTTCACGACCGCGTGCGCGAAAGCGTGCTGGCAATGCTTTCGAGCGCGCGGGCCGCCGACTGTCATGGCCGCATTGCGCGCACCATGCAGTCGATCGGCCGGGTCGACCCGGAGGCGCTGGTCGACCATTGGTTGGCGGCGGGCGAGTGCAGCCACGCGGCCACCGCGGCGGTCGCCGCTGCGGAGCAGGCCGATCGGGCGCTCGCGTTCGACCGGGCGGTACGGCTGTACACCCTGGCGCTCGAACTGCCCACGGAATCGGCGGCCGCGCGCCAGCAGCTGCGCGTGCGGTTGGCCCACGCCCTGCTCAACGACGGCCGCGGGCCCGAGGCGGCGCGGGCGTTTCTCGAGGCGGCCAAGAGCGCCCGGGCGGCCGACGCTCTCGAGCTCAAGCGCAAGGCGGCGCTCGAGTACCTGTGCGGCGGCGTCGTCGACGAAGGCACCCAGATTCTCGAGGAGGTTATGGGCAGCGTCGGGTTTCGGTTTGCTCGATCGCCCCGGCGCGCACTGCTGTCCCTGGCCGCGCGGCGCGTCCAGGCGGCCTTGCGCGGGGTGCGGTTTCGCCAGCGCGACTCGAGCCAGGTAAGCGCCGAAACCCTGGCTCGCATCGATGTCTGCTGGACCGCCGCGGTGGGGCTCGGCTTCGTCGACCCGATTCGCGGTGCCGAGCTGCAGACCAAGCACCTGGTGCTCGCCCTGCGCGCCGGAGAGCCCGAACGAGTGGTCCGGGCGCTCACCGCGGAGAGCTGTTTTCGCGCGGTGTCGGGGACCAAAGCAGTGGCGGCCGCGCGCCAGCTCACCGACCTGGCTCGGTCCATCGCCGACGGTCTCGACAATCGGCCTCTCCGAATGATCGTGCGCGGCGCCGAGGCGTTCGGCGCCTACCACGCCGGGCGACTGGCGGACGCCCGCGACTTTGCCCAGGACGCTCGCCGCATGGACGACGGCGGTCGCGGCATGCCCTGGGAGCGGGTGCAGGCGAGTCTGTTTCGAATCTGGGCGTGCTTTTACCTCGGCGACCTGGCGACCATGCGCGACGAGGTTCGGGCAACCATGGCGGTTGCTCGCGCCCACGGCGATCTCTACGGCACGAGCTCGCTCGACACCGGCATTCCCGCCCTGGTGCACTTGCTCGACGACGCGCCGGACCGGCTGGTCGAGCGCACCACGCTCGCGTTGCGCGCCTGGTCGAAGACTGGTTTTCACGTAACCCACGTTTGGGGCGCCATGGCGCTCTGCCAGCGCGACATCTACGTCGGGCAGCCCGAGCGCGCGCTCGAGCGCCTGGCCGAGGTGTGGCCCCAAGCCCGGGCGGCTCAACTACTTCGCGTGCGGGTGCTGCGCGACGAGCTTTGCGACCTGCGGGCGCGGGCGGCCATTGCGCTGGCCGCGTCGGTACCGGCGGGAGCCGAGGTCGGACGCTTGATTGCGTCGGCCCGGCGCGACGTGCGTCGCTTGCGCCGGGGCGGCGGCTGGTTCGGCCCGATCGGGGCGGCGCGGCGCGCGGGTCTCGAGGGCGACCCGACGCGGGCGGCGGAGCTCTTCGAGGCGGCGGCGGCGGAGCTTCACCGGGGGGAGATGCGGCTGCTGGCGACGGCGGCGCGGTGTCGGGCGGCGCAGGCGGCGGGCAACGAGGAGGCGGCGGCCGGGTTTGCGGAGGCGCTGCGGCGGGCGGGGGTTGCGAGTCCGGGGGCCTTGCTCGGGGCGTTTATGCCGGGGGTTGCGTTTCGGCGGGGGTGAGGGCCTTTGGGGGGCTTTGGGGGCGGGGGGCCTTGAGCGGGTTGATGTCGTTGAGCGGGTGATGTCGTCGAGCGCTTTGTCGGGCGTGAGCGCTTTGTCGAGCGTGGCTAGAAGTAACGACTCGTTGGCTGAGCGGGGCTACGCGATGGGGGCTGGCCGTGCTCAAGCATACGGTCCGCTGATCGCTTGCGTAGGGCGCAGGGCTTCGTGCCGAGCGTCGAGTCCGGAGCGTGCGGTCCGAACTGCGCGCGGCCAGCCCCCATCGCTTCGCCCTTTTGCTTCGGGCCTTTTTGAGGGCGCGGCCCGGGGTGGGGGTGGGGTTACTGTCGGTGCCGGCCCGTGGGCCGGCAGATTGTTGTTAGTGGGAGCGGCTGCGGAGGGCATCTAGCAGCCTGTTGGGCATCGTGTAGCCTGTTGGGTATCGTGTGGCTGCTGGGCTAGCGGGGGCGAAGCCTACGTGGGTCGGTTCACGTTTGGGGACGGTGTTGCCAAGTTGCCATTGGCCGGCCGGCTGGTGCTGGAGCTGGAGCGGCGGTGGTTGCTGGGCTAGCGGGGGCGAGGCCTACGTGATGCTCGCCCTGCGAGCCGGCGAACCGCGGCGCGTCGCGCCGTGGTGCTGTTCGCCCGGGCGGCCGACGCGTTTCGCGAGCGGAGGATGCGGCTGTTCGTGACCACGGCCCGATGCAGCACGGCTCAACTGCTCGGCAACGAGGCCGCGGCGGAGGGATTTCGCGAGGTTCTGCGCCGCGCCGGTGTCGCCAACCCCGAGGCGTTGGTCGCCGCTTACATGCCGAGTTTGGCCGCGCAGGCCCGGGCCTGATCAGAAGGTGAACCAGCGCGGAGAGGTTGCGTAGCGAGTTCGCACCCGCCCTCGAAGGTCGACCAGCTCCTCCAGGACCGGCGGCAGGCCAGGAACATTGAGCCGGAGAGCCTCGAGCTCGCCGGGCTCATACCAGATCTCGAACAAGAACGTGTCACTACGGGTCGTGGTCCAGACGACGGAGGACACGTAGCTGTTTTCATCGTAGCTCAGGTCGTACGTTTGGGTCGCTGGTGGCCCGTCGTCGGAAAACGTCGTTTCGACAATACGACGCAAGACTGGTCCCTCATATTCCAAGACAGTTCGGCGAACGGGCAAGTCGGCCTCGGTCTCGCTGAACTCGAGAAGGCGTTCGTTTTCGTACTCGTAGCTTCGCTCAAAGTCGGTCGAGGGCTCGCTTTCGCGAGACATCGCTCCCTGGGCGTCGTAGGTCAGACTGCGGGTCGAAAGGAATGTTTCGCCGCCGGATTGAGTCGTAGACGTGACCGCTTGAAGAGCGCCGTTTGGGCCGTATCGGAGCTGGTCCGTGTTTGAAAGCGTACCGAAAGTGAGCTCTTCGACAGACAGTCTCCTTTCGGCGTCGTACTCCCATTGCAGCTCGAGCGTGTCGGAACCGAGATCGGCGGTAGCGCGTACAGGCAGGCCGTTGTCCGCGTAGAAGATGGTGTCTTCTTCCACGAGCTCGCCGGTTTCATCGGTGAAGCGCATCGAAAGCAAACGGGAACCTGTGTAGTCGAGGTCGATGTAGGTCAGTTCTTCCTGGCCGTCGAGTGCCCGGGTATTCGTCATGACGATTGGCCGTAGCGCCCCGGTGGTGTCGGGGCCGCGACAGAAGTTGTCGAAGTCGCAGCTGGGTGGCGAAACGTCGCTGTCGAGACCCGCACAGCCGAGCGTTTCGATGTCGTCGAGGCATGCGGCAGCCGCGCTCGGATCGAAGTCGCGGCCGCCGCAGATTGGCGCCCCGGCGTCACAGGAATTGCGGACAACGAACAGCTGGGCGCACTCGGAAGCACTCGCACCGAATCCTCGGTCGCGAGCTTCGGAGGGCGTGAGGCACGAGAACACGACCGAACACACAACTTCGCCCTGTTCGGCGCAGAGGGACCCCTCGGTGAGCTGTTCAGATGAGGTGCCGCAGGCGACAGCGGTCGTCAGCGACGTCGCTGCGATCAAGGCGGTGTAGACGAGACGGGGCATCATGGACTCGCCTCCAGGGTTGGGTTCGCCCCGTGCCGGACAATCGGGCGAGCTCTGGCGTTGGCTGCAAAACCAGTGTCGAAGTCCAGGGACACCGCGTAGTCACCGGAGAGGTTGCCGACGTTGCGGACGATGACCCAGTCCCACGCGTCGTCGTTGACGACCTCGATAAAGAACCGTTCCGGCTCGAAGGACCCACCGGAGTCGAAGCGTCCGACAAGCTCGCCGCGCGCGTTGTAGACTTCGAGCGCAAGGTCCATGTCGTTGAGGTAGGCGTCGAACCGATAGATTCCGGGGCCGGGATAGTCAATGCGAAACAAGTCAGCGTCGACGAGCGTTCGAAGCGTCCTGGCTCGCCGATCACCGGCGGTCAAGATCGCCTCGTCCCGGTCCGGCCCCAGGTCTCCTTCGAACTCGCCGTAGCAGGCAAAGTCGCCCGAGGTGAGCGGGCCGCAAAAGGCGTTGAGCTCGTTGCACCAGCTCACGTCGTCGAAGTCGCAGAATTCGGAGCAGGCGCCGGTCTCGTCGTCGGGGCCGTCGGTAACGCACAAGCCCGAGCGACAGTCGTCGCTGAATCGGCAGGTCTCGCCGTACTCGAGCTGCGGGCCCGGAGGTTCGTCGGGGCCGTCGTCGCCGCCGGTTTCGTCGTCGGGCGGCGGCGGCGGTGGCGCTGGCGGCGGTGGTGGCGGTGTGGGAGAGGCCTCGCCGGTATCTGTCGAGTCGGTCGGCTCGTTGTCGCCGTCATCGCAGGCGGTGGCTGTAGCGGTGGCGAAAACGAGGGTAAAGCACAGGGCAAACTTCACGAGTGGCTTCCTTCTTTGTTCGAGACGGCCCGCCGCGGCCCGGGGGCACGAGGCGCTGCCACGCGAGGTCCGCCTTGACGCGGGCACCGAGAGGCGCGGCAGCGCGGGGGGAGTGAACGGTCCTGCCATCACTTACCGAATGCCGCAGTCCGCGCAGTCGGAGCCGAACGCGCAGATGTCGAAGTCGGCGCCGGGGCCGCCGTCGTCGCAGTCGCCGTCGAGGGCAAACGGGCACTCGTTGGTGCAAAGGCCCGACGACCGGCGAGGGCCGCAGTCGCTGCAGTCGGAGCCGAGAGAGCAGATGTCGAACAAGGCTCCGGGGCCGCCGTCGTCGCATTCGTTGTCGAACGACGTGCCGCAGGTATTGGTGCACAGCTCGTCGTCACCCGGGTTGCCGGGTGGGGGCGGGTTGCCGGGTGGAGGCGCGTCCGGCTGCGCACAGACCTGGTCGAGCTCACAGCTGGCGGGCGTGATCTCGTTGTCCAGGCCCGCGCAGCCGAGGTTTTCGATGTCGTCGAGGCAAAGGTCTGCGGTAGAGGGGCGAAAGTCGCCCGCGCCGCAGGTGAGCCCGCCCTGGTCGCAACTCGCAAGCACTGCAAACAGCTCGGCGCACTCCGCCTGGGAGGCGCCAAAACCGCGCTCTCTCGCTTCCTGCCTCGACAGGCACGAGAACACCACCGAGCAGGCGGCTATGCCCTGCAGCTGGCAAAAATTGTCCCGGTTGGGGACCGGGCGCTCCTCGGAGCTGCAGCCTCCCAGCAACAGCAGGGCGAGTACAACCGATGCGCTCCGGTTCGGAGTCACCGTTGACCGAGCAAGGTACGTCTTCATTGTTCAACTCCCGGCGAGCCAACTGCAGCCCCTAGAGGGACCGCGTGTATCCGACTTTGAAGAGCACGCCGACCTGCAGGTCTTCCTCTTCCCGGCCGCCGATGAGATTCGGGATGAACAGGTCGCCGCCAAAGGTCAGGCCAGAAGGCAGGCTGTAGCTGCCCCCCATCAGGAAGGCGACGCGACTCTCGCTCTCGCTGTCGCTATCGCCACCGACCGAACCCCGAAAGGTCCAGACGTTGAGCCCGGTAAAAGCGTGCAAGTCGACCGCGGGTACCGGAAAGAACCGGGCGCCACCGAGCAGCAAAAGCTCGCTGGTCGACGTCTCGACGGACCCCCCCTGTTCCTCCACGAGGTGGGCCACAAAGCCCGGCAATGCGGCGATCGCCAGTTTGGGCGACACGGTGTAGTCGACCCGGGCGAGCGCGCCGAGGCCAATCCCCGCGATGTCGCTCCAGTCGCCGGTGGGAACCACGACAGCACCTTCGACACCGATGGAGAGGGGGTTGACGCGAGCGGCTTCGTCGGCGGCGGCAGCCCGACCGAAAGACAGCAGGGCCAGTGACAGTGACAGACAAAGGGCAAACTTCATGGACTTGAACTCGATTGGTAGGTGTTGAGAGAGGCCGGCATCGGCATCGCTGGCCGGCCCTGGGGAACCCGCAGCCCGCCGCGTCACGGGCGGGGAAATCGGGGAGTCGGATCGAGCAAGAGCAAGCGGCGGACCAGCGCCCGGCGGCGCCCCGCGCCCGTCGCTCGCGAGCTCGACGCTTGTGCGTTTCGGCCATGCCGCTGTCCCGGCCGGACGCGATCGCCCCAGGCCGAGAGCGGCCCGTTCGTGGCAGTTCGAGCAGTTACGGGAGAATCCGCATTTCCCTTGCGACAGGGCCCGTAGGCGCCCGAGACTGCACGGCGTGAGTCGCACACAAGCAGACATGTCGCACCGCGATCATGTCTCCCCGGGAGACACGGCGGTGGCTCCAGCCGCGCGGCCGGCGCCCGCGGCGGCCGATGAGGGCCTTTCAGTGATCGCCTTCGGTCCGCGCTGCGACATCTCGACCCGCGTGCAGCTCACGGGCGACCTCGTGATCGGTCGAGATCCCGGATGCGACCTCGTGCTCGACGACGAAGCGGTGTCGCGCCGGCACGCGCACCTGCGCCTCGAGCCAGGCGCGCTACGGGTGGTCGACCTCGATAGCCGCAACGGACTGCGCATCGACGGCGAGCCGTGCGCAGAAGGGCCGCTCGCGCTCGGCAGCCTGGTCCGCATCGGCGGCACGATGCTGCGCATCGCCCGGACCGCGGCCGAGACGCTCTCGTCGCGACGGCCCGACGAACGCGGCCCCGGCTCGTTGGTGGGCGGGCCCTCGCTCGCCGGGCTTCGCCGCACCATTTCCGTCATGGCGCCGACAGCGCTGCCGGTGCTGGTGCTCGGTGAGACCGGGTGCGGCAAGGAGCTGGTCAGTCGCCGGCTGCACACCCTGAGCAAACGGAGCGGCCCTCTGGTGCCGGTCAACTGCGCGGCCTTGCCCGACACCCTGGCCGAGTCGGAGCTTTTCGGCCACGCGCGGGGGGCGTTCTCCGGCGCCGACCGGGCTCGAGACGGCCTGTTCGCGGCCGCGAACGGCGGCACGCTGTTTCTCGACGAGGTCGGCGAACTGCCGCTGGCAGTGCAGAGCAAGCTGCTTCGCGTGCTCGAGGACGGGCGGGTGCGGCCGGTCGGCGGCGTCAGCGAGCGGGCCGTCGACGTTCGGATCGTAAGCGCGACCAACCGCGATCTGGAGGCGGAGGTGGCGCGCGGCCGTTTCCGGGGCGACCTGCTGGCGCGCCTGGCCGGCGTCACGCTGCGGGTTCCGGCCCTGCGCGACCGCGTCGAAGACCTCCCGATGCTGTGTGATTTCTTGTTCGGTCGCGCGGGCGTCGATGCGCGGCTCTCGCCCGATGCGCTCGAGGCAATGTCGCTGTATCGCTGGCCCTACAACGTCCGGGAGCTCGACCACACCCTGCGCGCGGCGACGGTCGAGGCCGCAGGCGAAACGATCGAGCTCGAACACCTTCCGGCGCCCATTCGCGGGGCGGCCGCGCGGTCCCGGCCCGGCGCCGATGGCTTCGCCGCCGCGTCGGTCTCGCCGGGCGTCGCGCGCAAGGGCGCGGTATTCGCGGCTCTGCGGGACCACGGCGGAAACGTTCGGCGCGCGAGCGAAAGCCTGGGGCTTTCCCGCGGTCACGTGTATCGACTGATCACCCGCTTCGACATCGATCTCGATTCCATACGCCGCGGCGCGCGGAATAGCGGCGCGGTCGGAGGCGAGGAGACTGCGCGTTGACCCCCGGCGGCCACACGCTCGTGCACGGGCAAGCGCCGCGGGCGCCGGTGTGTCCGGTCTGCGGCACCAGCGGCGGGCGGTTCCCGTTTTGCCCGGCGGACGGCCAAGTGCTGGTGCCGGGGTTCGAGCTTGCCAACGGGCGTTACCGGATCGACGAGCTTGTCGGCGCGGGCGCGCAGTCGTTCGTCTTTGGCGGTCGGCATCAGGCGCTGGACGGGCCGGTGGCCGTGAAGCTGCTGCGCCCGGCTCGCGGCGGCCGATCCGGCAGCCGCTCGAGGTTTCTGCGGGGCGCCCGGTCCGCGGCCCGGCTGAGTCACCCGAACGTGGTGCGCATTCTCGATTACGGCGACGACCCCGCGTTGGGACTGCCGTTTTTGGTCACGGAGCGGGTGTGGGGCGAGAGCCTGGCCTCTCGATTGCTTAACCAGGGCCCGATGCCCTGGCAAGTCGCGATACCGCTGCTGATGCAGCTGGCCGCAGCGCTGGAACACGCGCATCAGTCGCAGGTGCTCCACCGAGACGTCAGTCCGGGCAACGTACTGCTTGCCGACGGGACCCAGGGCCTTCAGGTAAAGCTGAGCGACTTCGGACTGGCGCGCTCCGCGACTCCGGCGGCCGATGCCGCGGCGCTCACCGCCCCCGGCGCCACGGTCGGGACACCGGCGTACCTGTCGCCAGAGGCCATCCGCGGCGAACCTGTCGACGCGCGCTCGGACCTGTACTCCTTTGGCGCCACCGCGTACGAACTGCTCGCCGGCTCGCTGTCTCACGCCGGCGAAACCCCGGTCGCGGTTCTGGCCGAGAAGCTCTCGGAGGCCCCGCGGCCCATGGCGCAGGCAAGTCCTGGGCTCGAGGTTCCCGAGGCGGTCGAGAGCATCGTCGCCCGGTGTCTGAGCATCGACCCAGCCCTGCGCCCGCAAAGCGCCGCCGAGTTGCGAACCGAGCTTGCGCGGCTCATCGACGGGCGCGCGGGCGGAGGCGAGTCGCTCGTCGCCGGCACGACGGTTGGGCGCTACCGAATCGCCGAGCCTCTCGGCACCGGAGGGGCGGCGACGGTGTTTCGCGCCGAGCACACGGTGCTCGGCATTAACGCGGCGGTCAAGCTCTTGCGGCCGGAGGTCGCCGCCGCGCCGGGCGGTGTCGAGCGGTTCGTCCAGGAGATTCGCGCCGCCGCCGAGCTCGACAGCGCGCACGTCCCCCGGTACTTCGACTTTGGCTATCTCGACGATGGTCGGCCCTACGCGGTGCTCGAGTTTCTCCGAGGGGAGACGCTGGCCGGGTTCCTCGAGCGCCGAGGTCCCCTCGACGTCGAAACGACGGCAACCCTGCTGGAACAGGTCGCCCGGACCATGGCGGTCGCGCACCGACGGGGCATCGTGCACCGCGATCTCAAGCTCGAGAACCTGTTCGTCGTCGACGCCGGGGCGCCGGCGCCGAGGGTCAAGATTCTGGACTTTGGCATCGCGCGCGTTGCGGGGGCAGGCGAGGGCGCCCGGCTCACGAGCCACGGTGAGTTTCTCGGCACGCCCGGGTACTGCGCGCCGGAGCAGGTCTACGGCGATGCAGACGACCCGGCCGTCGACATCTATGCGCTCGGCGTGTGCGGCTTCGCGATGCTGGCGGGCCGGCTGCCGTTCGAGGGGCCCCCGGCGCAGATGCTCGCGGACAAGACCCACGACGCCGCCCCCGGCCTCGACGAGGTGCGCCGCGATGTCCCCAACGCCGCGACGGCGCTGATCGGCGCCATGCTCGAGCGCGACCCCGGGCGCCGGCCGCCAACCATGGAGGCGGTGGTCGAGGGCCTCGCAAGCTGGCGCACCGTCGTTCGGTCGCCCCCGACGCCGTCGCCGCCAGCTTCAACTCGCTCGCGGCGCTGGATCTGGGGAACGCTGCCGCTGGCGGCGGCTGCCGTCGCGCTGTTCGTCGCGCGCGGCGCGCAATCCGGTGCGGCCGATGCGCCGCGGGCGATCGACACGTCCGGCGCGCCCAACGAGGCGCGTACGCGCGCCTTGCCCGCGGCGATGATGCCCGCGGCGACCGAGACGCCGCGGTCGGTTTCGCCGGTCCCCGCATCGCCGCCACAGGCACCACCGGCGGGTTCGGCGCCCGGCCAGCCGTCGCTGGAGGACGGCGACGATGGGCCGCCGGAGGCGAAGGCGCCGGAGGCGTCACCAAAGCGGCGCAAACGCGCGGCGCGCCCGCGCCGCCGCGCGAAGGCAACGCCGTCGACTCGGGCTGCCGGCGCGGCTGAGCGCGAGCCGGGTCTGGCGGACGACGTGGTCATCGCAGACCCGTTCGAATAACGATGTCCTCTTTGCGGTCAAACTCGTCGCCCACCGCCAACGGCCAACTCCGCCGGTTCGGCGACGTCGTCCTGAGCGACGTCGTGCACTCAAGCCCGCACGCCGTCGTGTTTCGAGGGGAGTGGCAAGGCCGTCCGGCCGCCGTCAAACTCATCGATCGCGAGGTGCCCGGCAAACGAGTCGAACGGGAGGTTCGGGCCCTCGCCGACGCCGTTCATCCGAACGTCGTGCCGCTGCTCGACTGCGGTGTGGCGCCCGACGGACGCTCTTTCGTGGTGAGCCCCTGGATCGACGGCGAGGACCTGCGAGCCACGATGCGGTCGACCCGGCTTTCGCCGGCAGAGCAGCTCTCGGTCGTTCGAGACGTCGCGGATGCCCTGCGGGCGTTGCACGCAAGCGGCGTCGTGCACCGAGACATCAAGCCGGCCAACATCGTCCGGCGTCGTGCGGACTCGACCGCGGTCGTGCTCGATCTGGGGCATGCGCTGTGGGTAAAGGATGCCCGCATCACCGAGAGCGGCGATGTCATCGGCACCGCTCACTACGCGGCGCCCGAGCAGAGTGCGGGCCGCGATATCGACGAGCGGGTCGATATCTACTCGCTCGGAGCGGTCCTGTACGAGCTGCTCGCCGGGACAACGCCGTTTGAAGGCGACACCGCGGCGGAGGTCTTTCGATGTCATCGAGACTGTCCGCTGGTGCCCCCGAGCCAGCGAGCCCCGGACCGGTCCGTGCCGCCGCCGCTCGAAGACCTTTGCATGTGGATGATGGCCCGAGACCGCGCTGCGCGCCTGCCGAGCGCGCGCGTACTCCGGGTCGCCGTCGACGCGATCGAACCATTGGAGCTGTAAAACCTGTGAAGAACGCGTTTCGTCAACCATGCCGCGCGGCGGTACTGCCTTTGCTTGTGTGCGTCGCGGCAATTGCGGCGACGGTCGCGGCGCCTGCCCTTGCGCGCGGCGATCAGCAGCAGCGCGCGCGCGAGCATTTCGAGCGCGGCAGCGCGCTGGTCGACAAAGGGGACTACGAGACCGCGTATCGCGAGTTTTCGCGCGGGTACTCCGTCAGCGACAGGCCGCTCTTTCTCTTCAACATGGCCGAGTGCGCGCGCAAGGCGGGCTGGCACGACAAGGCCTTGTCGCACTACCGCGACTATCTTAAACGAGATCCTGAGGGTCGCCTCGCCGAAACCGCGCGCGACCGGCTGCGCCAGCTTTCGGCGGCGCGGGTGCAATCACCGGCGCCCGCAAGCGCGTTGCCCGCCGCCGACGGACTTGCCGACAGCCCCCTGGTCCCTCTGGCAACTCCGCCCCCGTCGTCCGAGCGGGACCACAACGCTGGCGCCCGCAAGGACCTGGTCGCGGCACCCGCGCCGGCCGAGCCGCGGCGCCGGTCCGTGTTTCGGCGCTGGCAGGTCTGGGTTGCGGTGGGCGCTGCGGTCGCCGCCGGGTCTGCCGCGATCTACCTGGGCCAGCGAGGTGGCTCGCCGTCCTGCGGCGGTGGGTGCGTCGAGGTCGACTGGCGGACCTTGAGGTTGCCGTGAGGGCGCTGTCGGTCGCAACCGTGACGATCGCGAGGCTGTCTAGAAGGCTTTGCTCGGAGCTGGCCGCTCGTGCGGTTGCCGTCACCGTCGCTGCGGCCGCGGTGAGTGCGCCGGGATGCGCGCAGGAGCCCGCCGCGATTCGGCTGTCGGTGACCTACGATGCGTCGTGGGGGCTCGACGCCATGGAGCTGCGCAGCGGCGCTCGAGCGGAGCAGCTCGCGCCGACCCGGGAGATTTCGCTGCTCGTCGGCGACGACGCGGCAAGCTCGCCCATGGCCCTCGAGCTCGTCGGCTTTGCCAATGGCGAGCTGCGCGCGCGGGGGACAACCACGGTCACGCCGGAGCCCGGCCGCACGGTCTCGGCGCAGATCGACCTCAGGGCCGCGGCGTGCGACAGCCCCTGCGAGGCCGGCGATGTCCGCTGCCAGGCCGACGGCGTGCAGACCTGCGAAGCCGACACAGATGGATGCACCGGCTGGTCCGCGGCCGTTGCCTGCCCCGGCGATGCGCCGTTTTGCTCGCTGGGCCGATGCGGCACGACGTGCGTCGATGAGTGCAGCGAGTCGGTCTGCGACGGGGACGTCTATCGAGACTGCGGCCAGTTCGACGGCGACGACTGCCTCGACCTGGCGGCCGATCAGTCGTGCGAGTCGAGCGACCCGTGCGAAACGGGCGCGTGCACCGCCGACGGCTGCAAGTTTACGGCGCTGGTTTGCGACGACGTGCCGGCCGCGACGTGCATCGACAGCGACACCCTGCGTCGCTACACCGGCGAGTCGAGCTGCGTCGCCGGCGGCTGCGAGTACTCGTTCGAGGACGTCGCGTGCGAGGGCGGCTGCGACAACGCGCGGTGCGACGACGTTTCGTGCGGGGGCGGCGCGTGGTCCTTCGAAGAAATCGCGGACACGGCGGCTCTGCAGGGCGCGGCTCTCGCCCTGGTGGTGGGCCAGGACGGTGCCGTGCACGTCTACGACGGGGAGACCACTCGCTACTTTCGCCGCGCGCCCTCGGGAGAGTGGACGGACCGCCGCCTGCCGCAGTTTTCCTCGACGCTCCAGGACGTGGCGATCGACCTCGGGCTGGGCGGTTCGGTTCACATTGCGGTCGCCGGGGCCGACTACGAGCACGGGGCCTTTACCGGGGCAGAAACGCCGGTGGTCCACCGGGTCGGCCGCGGCGACCTGGTCGGCTTTGGCTCCGTCGATCTCGACGTGAGGCTCAACGCGGTGTACCTGGTGGGCGCCGGCGCCCCGCAGCCCGTCTTTCACGTCGGGCCGAACCCATGGCGACCGGTGCCGGGGTTGCCGTCGGTGAGCCCGATCTCGGACATCTCTTCGATTGCCCACGCGGTTGGGCCGGCCAATACCCACGTGTTCGCGATCAACGACGACGAGCAAATCGTCTATGCCAATCCCGAGCTGGGCGTCGCGGACGTCGTTCTTCGGGCCGACGGTGAGCCACTGCGGGCTTTTGGGCGCCTGGACATCCTCCACGACGCCGCAATCACCGCCCACGTCACGTCGCGAGACACCAGGTCTTTGCACCACAGCTTTCGATCCGAGCGCCGCGAGTTTGGCGAGTGGACGACCGCGGTCCTGGCCAACATTGGGGCGGGACCGAGTCTGCACGCGATTCTCGGCGAGACGACGACCGGCGCGGTTCGCATCGCGCTGGCGCCCGGCGACGGGACCATTTCCATCGCGACCTGGCGGCCGGACGGGGCGGGGTACGACTACGAGTCCGTTTCTCTCGGCACGGACGACGAGCTCGGCTTTGGGCTGGCCTACGCAATCGATCGCGCGAATACGGAGCACCTGGTGTTCACGGCAGAGTCGGAATCCCTGCCGGGATTCCGCATCGTGTACGGGCGACGAGAGTGCGCGACGGCGGGGGCGAGCCTGGCTCACTGACGCGGCGAGGGGCCGGTCCGGGACATTACTCGCTCGAGTCGCCGTCGGCGTCGGCGTCCACCTCGACGTCAACCTCGGAGCCGTCGCCCTCGGCGTCAACCTCGGAGGCGTCGGCGTCGGCGTCGGCGTCAACCTCGACGTCAACGTCGGTACCGTCGCCGTTGCCGTTGCCATCTTCGGTCTGGACGAAGCGTTCTCCGCCGACGCTGGCGGTAGGGCCGAGGTTGACGTCGAGCAGGTCGGGGTTGTCGTCGATGAACAGATGCCGGCCCACGGTTTGGAGGGCCGGCACGGCGACCACCGCGAGGTCGCGGTTGTTTTCGATGCGCAGTGAGCCGCCGACCTCGACCAGGCCCGCCAGGGTGACGCTGTCGAGCCGCAGGGTTTCCTCGACCCGAACGTCGCCCGACACCGACTGCAGGTTGCCCAGGCCGTTGAGCGTGCGCAGCGAGGCGGTCGGTCCAATCACCAGATCGCCGCGCACCGTGCTCAGCGAGTCGAGCGGCGCGAGCGACGACAGCGTCGGACCGTAGATGAGCAGGTCGCCGTCGATGGTGACGCAGCCCCCCAGCTCCTGGGCTTCGCGGTCAACGGTGACGCGGGCGCCGGCGCACGCGGCGCTTTCGGTCCGCCCGGAGGCGGCCGCGCCGCCACAGCCGGCGAGCAGCAACCCCGCCATCGCGACGGTCGCCAGGGCCAGCCGGTCTGGCGTTCGGTCCGGGCGGGGCGTCGACGCCCACCGTTTCGAACCTGTCAATTTGTCCAGGTCGCTTTGCGGCGGTTGGCTGGAATGGGTGACGCAGTGGCCCCATTGTGGCAGCGGCGCGCTCGCGTTGGAGCAGGGCGTCCGGTCACCGGCGCCGCGGCCCCGAGCGCGCTCGTCCCGGGTGGCGTCGTTTTCCGCGGGTGGCCGCCGAGCGACCCGGCCCGCCGGCATCCGCCGCCCTCCGGGCGCGCCCACCGGGGGCGGCGACATCGGCGCGGCGTCGCCTCGTCGGGCGGCGTTCCGATGTCGGGAGAACGCGCGCTTTTCGGCCCACCCCGGCGGGCAGCGGGACTCGGTGTCGCTGGGGGCGTAGCGCGCGTTCATTGGCGCGAGAAGTTAGCACCCCCGGAAATCACCCGCGAGCCGCGAGCTGAGCTACGATCCTCGTTGACTAACATTGACGCGGGCCCCGTGAATTGACTAGGACTCCGGCCCGCCCAAAGCGCACGACGCCCCGCGGAAACGCCCGACGATGTTGAGGACTCGATGAGCGACCCGACCCTGTTTTTGGCAGGCAGCCTGTCATTTCTCGACGAGCAGTACGCCCGGTACCAGGACGACCCCAGTTCGGTCGACGACACCTGGCGCGCGCTGTTCGCCAATCCCGCCGCTCTCGAGGAGCTGTTCGGCAGCAACGGCGGCGGCAACGGCCACGCGGCCGCGGCGGTCGCGTCCAGCGCCCCGGTTCCGGCCTCGGTCACGGCCACGGGCCACACGACCTGGCCGCTGGTGAACGCCTACCGGGTCCGAGGTCACCTCGAGGCCAATCTCGACCCGCTGGAGCTGCTCGAGCGTCCCCCGCACCCCGAGCTGGAGCCGGCGACCTACGGGTTTACCGAGGCCGAGATGGACCAGCTGATGCCGACCAACATGTACGGCAAACAGCAGGACACCGGGCGAAACATTCTCGCTCGCCTGCGCGAGACCTACTGCGACACCATCGGGCTCGAGTACATGCACATCTCGACGCCGCTGAAAAAGCAGTGGCTGCACGAGCGCATGGAGACCCGCAAAGAGCGCATGGGCGTGTCGCCGCAGACCCGCAAGTCCATGCTCATGAAGCTGATCGCGTCGGAGACGTTCGAGCGCTTCGTGCACACGAAGTACCCGGGCACCAAGCGGTTCTCCCTCGAGGGCAGCGAGTCGCTGATCCCGATGCTCGATCAGGTTCTCGAGAATCTGACTCGGCTGGGCGCCATTGAGTCGGTGGTGGGCATGGCCCACCGGGGCCGCCTGTCGACCCTTTGCGACATTCTCGGCAAGCCCCCCCGCGACATCTTTTCCGAGTTCGACGACATCGAGCCCGAGGCCACCCTGGGCGGCGGCGACGTGAAGTACCACCTGGGCTTTTCGTGCGACCGGGAAGACGCCGCCGGCAACAAGATGCACGTCTCGCTGTCGTTCAACCCGAGCCACCTCGAGGCGGTGGATCCGGTGGTGTGCGGCCGCGTGCGCGCCAAACAGCGCCGCCACAAGGACTGGGAGCACGCCCGCTGCGTCGGCATCCTGGTCCACGGCGACGCCGCGTTTTCCGGCCAGGGGTTCGTTCCGGAGACGCTCAACCTCTCCAACCTGCACGGCTACAAGACCGGCGGGACGGTCCACGTCATCGTCAACAACCAGATCGGCTTTACCGCGTCGCCGACCGAGGCGCGGTCGACTCCGTACTGCACCGACGTGGCGAAAATGATTCAGTGCCCCATCTGGCACGTCAACGGCGAGGATCTCGACGCCGTGGCCCAGGTGGTGCAAATGGCCTGCGAGTATCGTTCGCAGTTCCAGAGCGATGTCGTCATCGATATGTTCTGCTACCGCAAGTACGGCCACAACGAGATGGACGAGCCGAGCTTCACCCAGCCGGTGATGTACAAGCGCATCCAGGAAAAGCACCCGGTCGCGGCCCTGTATGCCGAGCGGCTCATCGGCGACGGCATCGTCACCGCCGACGAGGTCGAGACCATGCGCCACGAGGTTCGCGAGCATCTCGAGGCCGAGCTCAAGTCGGCGCGGGAGAACCGCACCCGGCCGGTCGTCGAGTCCCTGGGCGGGGTCTGGTCGGGGTACCGGGCGGGCCCGGACGCCGAGGTCCAGGAGCCCGAAACCCGCATCGACAAAAAGCGCCTGCACGAGATCACCGAGGCCCTGGTGCGGGTACCCGACGACTTTCAGTGCCACCCGAAGATCAAGCGCCTGTTCAACGACCGGGACGCCATGGGCCACGGCGAAAAACCCCTCGACTGGGGCATGGCCGAGCTGCTGGCCTACGCGACCGTGCTGCGCGAGGGCTTTCCCGTGCGCCTGTCCGGCCAGGATAGTTCGCGCGGCACGTTCTCCCACCGCCACGCCGTCATCACCGACGTCGATACCGGTGTCGAGTACATGCCGCTGGCGCACCTGCACCCTGACCAGGCCGATTGCCGCATCTACGACAGCCCGCTGTCCGAGGCCGGCGTACTCGGCTTCGAGTTTGGCTACTCCCTCGACTTTCCCGACGCGCTCGTCATGTGGGAGGCCCAGTTCGGCGACTTTACGAACGGCGCTCAGGTCATCATCGACCAGTTTCTGTCGAGCTCCGAGGACAAGTGGTCGCGCAACTCGGGCCTGGTGATGCTGTTGCCCCACGGCTTCGAGGGCCAGGGGCCCGAGCACTCGAGCGCCCGGCTCGAGCGGTTCTTGCAGCAGTCGGCCGAGGACAACTGGCAGATCGCTCAGCCCACCACGCCCGCGCAGATGTTTCACCTGCTGCGGCGGCAGGTGAAACGAAAGATTCGCAAGCCGCTTGTCGTGATGACGCCCAAGAGCCTGCTGCGGCTTCCCGCGGCCAAGTCCGATCTGTCAGCGCTGACGGACGGGCGCTTTCACCGCGTACTTGCCGACCAGGGCAAGCTCGACCCGGCCAAGGTCCGGCGGGTGCTGCTGTGCAGCGGACGGGTCTACTACGACCTCGAGGCCGAGCGAGCCAAGCGCGAAGACGATACCGTGGCCATCGTGCGGCTCGAGCTTTTGTACCCGTGGCGCGCCGATCTCGTGTCGGAAGCCCTGGCGTCCTTCGAAAAAGCGGATATCAAATGGGTGCAGGACGAGCCTTCGAACATGGGCGCCTGGGATTTCGTGCGTCCGCTGCTGCACGACCTGTTCGGATACGAGCGGGTCTCGGTCGTGTCCCGGCCGTCGAGCGCCAGCCCGGCAACCGGTTCCCACAAGGCCCACGCCATCGAGCAGCGCCAGCTTCTCGACCAAGCGTTCGGTGAGTAGTTAGACTAGGAAGAAGAGACGGTACGTACCATGGCAGAACTCGTAGTTCCGGCACTGGGTGAGTCGATCACCGAAGCGATCATCGGCAAGTGGCTCAAGCAAGTGGGCGACCCTGTGGGCGTCGACGAGCCACTCGTCGACCTCGAGACCGACAAGATCACCGTTCAGCTGCCGGCTCCGGTCGCCGGGGTGCTGAGCGAGCAGCTCTTCGGCGAGGGCGATACGGTCACGGTCGGCCAGGTCATCGGCTCGATGAAGCCGGGCGAGGTCAAGGCCAAGGCCGCGGCCTCCGACGGCGGCAAGGCGACCAACGGGGCGAGTTCGGCAAAGCCGGCGGCAAAACCCGCCGCGCCGGCGCCGGCGCCCGCTGCGGCGGCCGGGGTCCAGGCGGTGGCGACGTCCGCCGACCACGGTCTCGACGACGAGACGCTTCGGCGTCTATCGCCGTCCCAGCGCAAGGCCCTGCGCGAACACGGTCCCAACGCGATCCCCGGGCTTCCCGCCGCTCCGGCCCCGACCAAGGCTCCGGTCGTGGCGCCGCCCGCCGCGCGCACGGCGACGGGGGCCGAGCTCGAGGAAGTGGTCAAGATGTCGCCGCTGCGCAAGCGCATTGCCCAGCGGCTGGTCGAGGCTCAGCAGACGGCTGCCGTGCTCACGACCTTCAACGAGGTCGACATGGGCGCGGTCATGGAGCTGCGGTCCCAGTACAAGGACAAGTTCGCCGAGACCCACGGCATCAAGCTGGGCTTCATGTCGTTCTTCGTAAAGGCGGCGGTCGCGGCCCTCAAGCTGTTTCCCGGGATCAACGCCGAAGTCCGCGAAGACACGATCGTTTACAAGAAGCACTACCACGTTGGCGTTGCCGTTGGCGGCGGCAAGGGCCTGGTGGTGCCGGTGTTGCGCCACGTGGACCAGATGAGCTTCGCCGACGTCGAGCTGTCCATCGCAGAGCTGGCCAAGAAGGCGCAAAAGAACCAGCTGTCGCTCGACGACCTGACCGGCGGCACGTTCACCATCAGCAACGGCGGCATCTACGGCTCGATGATGTCGACCCCGCTTCTCAACCTGCCGCAAACCGGCATTCTCGGCATGCACAACATCGTCAAGCGACCCATGGAGGTCAACGGCGCCGTTGAGATTCGGCCGATGATGTACCTGGCGCTTTCCTACGACCACCGGGTGGTCGACGGGCGGGAGGCGGTCCAGGCGCTCGTGGCGATGAAGGAGCGCATCGAGAACCCCGAGCGGCTCATGTTCGACCTGTAGGAGGCGGTGCTGCCCAGCGTTCTTCAGAGCTGTAGAACCGCCCGCCCGCTCGGCGATAGGCGGCTGCGTGGACTCGCAGTCGCCCTGGTCGCCGCGTCGACGCTGTTGGCGGCCGGCTGCAAGAAGACGGGCGAGACGCCGCCCGGCGAACCCGAGGGCGACCCGCAGACCAGCGGGGCGTACGTGCCGCCGCCGCTCGAGATGCAGATTGCCGAGGAGTCCGACGCAGCGCCGGCCGAGCTCAACCAGGCCGCCACCGACCCGGACGAGGAAACGCCGGCCGAGTGCTTTGCGCGCTGCAACCGGCTGCGTTCCGAGCTGCGAAAAAAGGAGCGTAGCGAGCGCAAGCAGCTTCAGGAGGCGCGCATGGCGGAGCTCGAGGCCGCCATGGAGGAGCAGGAGAAAGCGGCCGAGGCGCGCATGGCGGAGCTCGAGGCCGCCATGGAGGAGCAGGAAGAGAAGGGCGGCCCGGCCCCGGCCGACAGCGAGTCCGCGGCCGCGGGCGACGAGTCGGCCGACGTCGACGAAGAAGAGCCGGCCCTCGACGCCGAGACCGAGGCGCGGTTTGCGGTGTCGGTCCGAGAGTGCCGCAACGCGTGCGAGGACAAGTGCGTTCGCCAGTGCGTCGAGCGCGGCAAGCGCCGCGACCTGTTCGACCCGGCCGAGCTCGAGGCGGCCTGTCGCGACGGCTGTGTCGTGCAGAAGTAGGGCGCTCGGCGTCGGCGCCGGACCTACTGGGGCAGGCGCCAGGTGAGCAAGACGGGGCTCAGTTCGCCGGAGCCGGCCGGAACGCCGGCGGGGTCTAAAGGGCCATGGGCCGTTCCGACCGCAAGCACCCGGTCGCCGTGGCCGGCAACGGCGGTGAGGCTGTCGAGCCCCGCGCCGCCGAAACGCTGGGCGCCAACCAGCTGCCCGGTGCCCGCGGCCAGGGCGACCAGGAAGCCGTCGCGATCGCCCGCCGGACCAAAGCGCGGTTGGTCGCCATCTTCGACATAGAGCGGAGCCGGAAACGAGCCCGCGACGACGACTGCGGAGCCGACCCGGGCGATGCCCGCGACGTCGTCGTCGCCACCGCTGCCGACGACGCGCTGCCAGCGCTGGGCGCCGGTGGCGTCGAAGACAGCCACGAACACGTCGTCGCCCCCGCGCGCCTCGACCGGCGTCCCGCCCAGCAGGCCGGTGCTGGCGAACGTACCGGCGACCGCAATGTCGCCGTCGGAACCCACGCTGACGCCGGCGACGGAGTCGTCGAAGCCACTGGCGAGGCGAGCGGACCACTTGGTCGCGCCGGTGTCACCGTTGAGGCGAGCGACGAACCCGTCGCTCGAGTCGTTGACGCTCTGGTGCTGCTGGTCACCGAAGTCAACCGGGCCGGCAAAGCTGCCCGCGACGATGACGTCGCCGTCGGGGGCAAGGGCGACGCCGTGGCCGTAGTCGGGACCGGGGCCCCCCAGGCGGCGGATCCACACCACACTGCCCGCCGGGGAAAAGCGGATCACCACCGCGTCGTGGGAGCCCGCGCTGCGCTGAACGGGGGCGCCGGACACGGCGAGATCCCGCCGAAAGTAACCGGTGGCCACCGCTCCTCCGTCGGCCGTGCCGGCCACGGCGCGCACGTGGGCGTAGCCCGTGCTCGACAAGCCGGCCGACCACGAAACGGCGCCGCTGGCGGTGAGGCTCACGACGAAGCCCGCGCCGTCACCGGCCGCCTCGAGATCGCCGAACGTGCCGACGAATCGACCGCCCGCGACGGCGCCGCCGTCGGGCAATCCGGCTACCGATGTCACCGCGGCGGGGCCATCGCCGACCTGGCTCCAACTCAGTTCGTTGGGGCCGCGGACCGCTGCGGCCGATTCCGCGCTAGCGGCGTCGGGCGCGCTGCCGGCAACGATGGGCCCGAGGCCGGTTCCGGCGACGGCGGCAATCGGTTGCCACGCCCCGGCGGGGACGCTGGTCCGCAGGGCGGGGCTGTCCGCGGCTGCCGAGACTGAGCCTGCGGTGGGCGCCGGGAGGCCCGGGCCACCGCAAGCACCGACGCTCAAGAGCGCAAACGCAAACACCCGGCGGGCAGCAGCCGGCCGGGTGAGCGAATACCAGTAGCGAGAACGCGAGCGGTTCAGCTCAGATCTTCTCGCCGCGGGCGCGCATGTCCTTCACGACCGCGCCGATGCCCCGCTTGTCGATGATCTTCATGCCCTTGGTCGAGATGCGCAGGGTCACCCAGCGACCCTCGTCCTCGAGGAAGTAGCGCTTGCGCTGGAGGTTGACCTCGTAGCGGCGCTTGGTCTTGATGTTCGAGTGGCTAACTTTGTGGCCGACGAGGGCCTTTTTGCCGGTGACCTGGCAGACGCGCGACATCGTAAATACCCTTAGATCTTCGACTCTTTGAAGTCGACGTGTTTACGGATCTTCGGGTCGTACTTCTTGAGCACGAGCTTGTCCGGGGTCCGCTTTTTGTTCTTGGAAGTGGTGTAGAAGTAGCCGGTGCCGGCGGTCGAAACGAGCCGGATGAGCTCGCGGCCACCCTTTGATTTTTTTGCCATTTGGAACGTCCTCCTACCGGAAGGGCGCGAGAATATGGCGCAAGGAAAAGCCGATTGCAACCCCTCGATGACCAGCGAGAGCCTTTGCGTACTTCCATGCAGATTTACCCAATAAAATTGCCTGTTTTCGCGCTGTTGGTCGCCATTGGCTGCGGAGGAACGCCCCCGGTTCGCCAGGCGGCGAACGCCGCCGTCGATCGGGCTCCGCGGGCGCCGCTGTCGGCGGACGAGCACGATCGCGTGGCCGAGTACCACGTCGGCAAGGCGAAAGACGCCCGGGCCGCCGCCGAGAAGGCCAAGCAGGACGAAGATGCCATGGGGCCCGCCCAGTGCTTTGACGATCCCGTCACCGAGCAGGGCTCCAGCGGGGGCGAGGGCTACCAGCCGCCGCGCAAGTGCTGGGCGCCCTACGATCGGCCCAGCGCCAAGCTCGGCCGGGAGGCCAAGTGGCACGAGGAGGAAGCCGCCAGTCACAAGCGGATCGCGCGCCAGCTGCGGGACGATGAGCGCGACGCCTGCAAAACGCTGTCGGCCGACGACCCAAATCCGTTCTCGCGGCCGGAGGCGATCACCAGCGTCGAGCCGCACCGCGAAAGCGGTGAGCTGCGCGGAGTGCGGGTCGTGTTTCGCGCCGACGACGGCCGCACCGGACGCCTGCTGGAGTCGCGGCTGCAGTGTCACCTCGCCCGACTGGCGGCCCAAGGGTTTCCCGACGATCACCGCGACCCGGTCGCCGTGCTGGACGCCGAGACCCTGGTGTCCGGCGACGAGAGCGACATCGTCGTTGTCATTCGGGTGCCCGCGGCTCTGGGACAGGAGGTCCTGAACCGCGCCAAGGCACTCGCGCCGGGGCCGTAGGCCCGCAGGCCGCCCCCGACGGGATAGCCGCGGAGGGCGACGCGTCTCCCGCCGCCCGGTCGGTGTTTGCGGCCGGGCAAGCCGGAAGCGGTCGCGTCTTTTTTTCGTGCTGCTAGCGGTTGGCCGCGCGGGTCGTCGGCGATTCCAGACGCCTGGTGGCTTCCAGGCAACCGAGGGCGATGAGCTTGAGCATGAGTGTGGTTGCAGTCCTCATAGTGCTCACCGTGTGTTCAGGGTTTGTGCCAATCCGAACGCCGTTCTGGATTCGCGGACTTAGGCCGTTGGCGCTGGTTGGCTCGTTGCCGTTCACAACGGCCGCAGCGGACCGGGCGTTTCCTTTGGTAGCGAGGCCGCGGCCGTGGTCGGAACGCCCGTTTTTTCTCGGCCCTAGCTACGTGTTTGCCCGGATTCCAAAAAACTCCGAAACCAACAACGGGTCATGGCGCGCTGGCCATGACCCGTTCGTGGTGCGAGCGACAGGGTTTGAACCTGTGACCCCTGCCGTGTGAAAGCAGTGCTCTACCGCTGAGCTACGCTCGCGTGATTCCGTGGGACCGAATAAGTACCCGCTTCGCCCGGGGCTGTCAATTCCCCCGGCGCCCCGGAAAACACTGCGAAATGAGCGTGGTACAAGACGGTCATGTCCAGCGACCGTACCGTGGTTCACACCGACCGGGCGCCCGCCGCGGTCGGTCCCTATTCCCAGGCGATTCGCCGCGGGCCCATGCTGTTCACGTCGGGACAGGTTGCTCTCGACCCGTCCACCGGCGCGATGGTCGGCGAGGGCGACGTGGTCGCCCAGACGAGGCAGGTGCTCGACAATCTCGGCGCCGTGCTCGAGGCCGGGGGCGGGGATTTCTCGTCCATCGTAAAGGCGACCATTTTTCTCAAAGACATGGGCGACTTTGGCCGGGTTAACGAGGTCTACGCCGAGCGCTTTGCGGGCGAGCCGCCCGCGCGGTCGTGTGTCGAGGTCGCTCGACTGCCCAAAGACGCGCTGGTCGAGATCGAGGCCATCGCCTTCGTCCCCGGCGCCGCATGATGCGCACGCGGCTCGCGGCGCTGGTCGCGGTTGCCTGCGCCGTGCAGGCGGTCGGTTGCGCCGGTATTGGCGCTCGCACCGTCACGGCGGTGGGCAACATTGCCGGCGCGTCGGACGCGCCGCAAATCGACTCGGTTCTCGATCTCGGCGACCTGGAGCGCCTTCCCGAAGACGGCACGCAAGTGGCGACGACCGGCGGGGATGGCTTGTTCGCCGTGGGCGAGGCGATGCTCATTGAAGGCGACGACTTCGGCAAACAGCCGACGGTGCTCGTCGACAACCGGCCGGCGACCGTCATCGCGCGAACCGGCGCGGGCGGTATCGTCACCCGGGTGCCGCCGCAGGTGGCGTCGGGCCGGGTCGAGGTCGTCGTGTCGAACGCCCGCGGGCGCAGCGCCGCGCCCCTGTCGGTAACGCGTCACGTCCTGGCGTTGCAGCCCAACGAGGGCCGGGTGCACGTGCTCACGATCGAGCCCGGTGGCCACGTAGACATCGCCAACATTCTGCCGATGCCCGGCGCCATTGACCTGGTGTTCTCGCCCGACGGGCAAATGGCCTACGTGCTCCAGCGGCGGGCTGACGAAAAAAGCGGCGCCAACCTCGTGGCCGTCGCCATGGGCGCCGCGGGCGGTCCCCGGGTGGTCAATCAGCTGTCGCTGGACCTGCCGGATCCGCGCTTTTTGGTAGCGAGCCGCGACGGCAGGGCGGTGTTCGCCGTGGGCGCCCGTCGCGGCGTCGGCATCGATGTCGTGGTGCCGCGTTCGCCGGCGGCGTTCGAGCCCTTTGCCCTGCGGCTGGCGCCCGCGAGCTCGGTGCCCATCGCGGTGGCGCTGTCGCCAGACGGTTCGCGGCTGGCGGCGCTGCTGGCGAAGGACAACCAGCTGGCGGTCTACGACGTCAGCGACGCGAGCAACCCCAGCGCGCCTTTCGTCGTCGAGGTCGCGCCCGTGGACCGCAGCGCCGCTGCCGTGGACGTTGGCTTTGCTCCCGATGGGTCGCAGGTCTGGATCGTGCTCGGCGACCGACCCGGCGCCGACGCCGGCGCGCGTTCCGACACGGCGGTCGTCGCAGTCGACATCGCCCAGAGCGACGACGATCTCGAGCTTCGCCCGCGACCGGCGGCGACCGTCGACGGCGCGCGCGCGCCGGTGACCCTGGCGGTGCCACGCAGCCGGGTTGGCGCCGGGACGTCGATCCGATCTGCCGGCCGCCAGGCGACGGTGTTGCTGTCGACGGTGCGCTCGAACGTGCTGGCCACCGCGGCCGCTCCGCTGTCGGCCAGCGCCGGCGCCATGCTCGCGGACAGCGGCGCCGGTTCGGTGCTGCGCTGCAACCTCGAAGGTGAGACCGTGGGACTGTTCGAGACCGACGGTCCCGTTACCGGCGTGGCCGCGACGCCCGATGGCCGCATTGCCGTGGCCACGACCACGCGCGTCATTCGTACAGGCGACGCCTATCGGCTCGAGTTCGGTGTCTACGTCGGCGACATGAACGGTTCGTCGGTGCGCTACACGCGCCTGGCGGACGTGGCGCCCGCCGCGATCATGCTCGCCCGGGCGCCTGTGCTGGTAGCCCCGTAGCGAGCGACGCTGATACCCTCGGCGCCATGGCCGAGATCGAATCCGTCCTCAACGAGAACCGAGTCTTCGAGCCCCCGGCGGACTTTGCGAAGTTCGCTCGCGTCAAGAGCGCCAAGGAGTACCAGGAACTCTACGATCGAGCGGCCAGCGACCCGGCGGGGTTTTGGGCGGACGTCGCGCGAACCCTGCACTGGTTCGAACCGTGGAGCGACGTTCGCGAGTGGAACCCGCCCAACGCGCGCTGGTTCGTCGGCGCCACGACCAACATCTCGTACAACTGCCTCGACCGGCATCTCGACGGCCCGCGCCGCAACAAGGCGGCGCTCATCTGGGAGGGCGAGCCTGGCGATACGCGCACGTACACGTACCAGCAGCTCCACCGCGAGGTCTGTCGCTTCGCCAACGGGCTGGCGTCGCTCGGCGTTGGCAAGGGCGACCGGGTCAGCATCTACATGCCTCTCATTCCCGAAACCGTGATCGCGATGCAGGCGTGTGCCCGCCTCGGCGCCACGCACTCGGTGGTCTTCGGCGGCTTTTCGGCGGAGGCCCTTGCCGAGCGCAACCGCGACGCGGAAGCGAAGGTCGTGATCACGGCCGACGGCGGCTGGCGGCGCGGAAAGATCGTTCCGCTCAAGGACAACGCCGACAAGGCCGCGGACGCGTCGCCGACCGTCGAAAAGATGGTCGTCGTGCGGCGCTGTGGCAACGACGTGGCCTGGAACGCCGACCGCGACGTTTGGTTTCACGACCTGGTTGCCGACCAGCCCAACCGCCACGAGGCGGTGCCGGTGGACGCCGAGCACCCGCTGTTCATCCTGTACACCAGCGGCACCACCGGCAAGCCCAAGGGCATCTATCACAGCACCGGCGGCTACATGGTCGGCACGTACTTCACGTCGCGCATGGTGTTCGACCTGCGCGACGAGGACGTCTTTTGGTGCACGGCGGACGTCGGCTGGGTCACCGGCCACTCGTATCTCGTGTACGGGCCGCTGGCCAACGGCGCGACCTGCGTCATGTACGAAGGCGCCCCCGACTTTCCGGACGCGAAGCGCTTTTGGCGCATGGTCGATGACTATCGGGTCACCATCTTCTACACCGCTCCGACGGCAATCCGCGCGTTCATGAAGTGGGGCGACGAGCACCCCGAGGCTCACGATCTGTCGAGCCTGCGCCTGTTGGGGACCGTCGGCGAGCCGATCAACCCGGAGGCGTGGATCTGGTACCACGAGAAGATCGGCGCCGAGCGGTGTCCCATCGTCGACACCTGGTGGCAAACCGAGACCGGCGGCATCATGCTGTCCTCGCTGCCGGGAGCCGTGGCAACCAAGCCCGGTTCGTGCTGCAAACCGCTGCCGGGCGTGGTCGCGGACATCGTCGACGACACGGGCAAACCCGCGGGGGTCAACGAGGGCGGCCTGCTCGTGATGCGAGAGCCGTGGCCGCACATGCTGCGCGGCGTTTGGGGCGACCCGGAGCGATTCCGCGACACCTACTTCGGCCGGTTCGACGGCCTGTACTTCGCCGGGGACGGGGCCCGGCGAGACGCCGACGGGTATTTCTGGGTCATGGGCCGCGTCGACGACGTCATCAACGTGGCGGGGCACCGATTGAGCACCATGGAGGTCGAAAGCGCGCTCGTGTCCCACCCCGACGTCGCCGAGGCGGCGGTCGTCGGGCGGCCCGACGAGATCAAGGGGCAAGCCATCGTCGCGTTCGTCACGCCGGGCGCCAGCGCGGCGGGCGATCTCGACCTGGCCAAGGCCCTGCGCGACCACGTGGTGCAGGAGATCGGCGCGCTTGCTCGGCCGAGCGACATCCGCTTCGCCGCGGCGCTGCCGAAGACGCGGTCGGGCAAGATCATGCGCCGCCTGCTCCGCGACATCGCCGCCGGCAAGGCCAGCCAGGGCGACACCACAACGCTCGAGGACAACACGGTGCTCGAGCGCCTGGCGCGGACGAACAACTACGAGGAATAGAAGCGAGCTCTCGGCCTCGGATTCGGTCTCGGTCTCGGATTCGGCCTCGGTCTCGGATTCGGCTTCGGACTCGGATTCGGCTTCGGACTCGGATTCGGATTCGGACTCGGAACCGGTCTCGGCTCGGTGTCGGTCTCGGACTCGGACTCGGCTTGGTACGTGCCGGTAGATCGTTTACAGGCGGACCGATACATCGTTTACACCGCTCTATCGGGCGAAACAGGTGACTGGTTGGCGGTGACGGAAGCTGATGTGGCCGAGATAGATTGGGCCATAGGTGATTTTGTAGATGTCGTCTTCGACCTCGGTGACGCCAACGGTTTCCCTAGCGATGGAGGTCGAGAGGTGAATGTGTGAGCCGAAGAGAGAGACGCTGCCGTCGTCGTACACAGTGATGACTCTCTGAACTCCCGGGTGTTCGATAGGCGGTGGTGACTTCGGTCGGGGGCGCGGGCTCGCGCTGTAAAGGGCCGCTGGCGCCCTCATGTCGAGGGCTTCGTGCGGTCTAACCTCGTTGTAGTGCTTCCGGAAGCGGTCAAAACGCTTCTGCTGAGCGTTCCAAGTCGAAGCCGGTGGTCGGGCGGTCGCCGCTTTGAGCGTTTTGTGGAACCGCTCGTGGCTCCCGTTCTGGTAGGGCTTGCCCGGCTCGGTTCTTTCCAAGCGAATCCCTAGCTTCACCAGAAGCGCGCCGAATCGGGTCAAACCGGCGGGCGCGCGGGTGGCTACGAATGGATTTCCGTTGTCACACCGAATCACGCGGGGAAGCCCATAGCTGCCGAATATGCGCCAGAGATTGGCTCGGGTGGGCTCGTAGCCCGTGCCAGTCTGCGCGCGTACCCCCAGAATCGAGAAAAACCGTCGGTAATTGTGAACGGGTAGCAGAGCGCGCGCCCCACTTCGAACTCGCCCTTGAAATCGATGCGCCAGACATCGTTGCTTGCCTCGGCTGAGGTGAGCTCCGTTGGCGTTGGGGCTGCCCGCGCGCGACGGCGCCGAGGCTCTACGTACCCGTGCTCTTTCAGGATAATCCCGATGGTGCTCGCCGCCGGAATCTGCTCGTTCGGCCAGCGTGTCTGCAGATAGTGGCGAATCTTCCTTGGCCCCTCCCGGTATTTCCGGCGGGCCCGAAGTACCCGCCGCACCATTTTCTCCGAGACCGCGTTGGCGTGCGCTTTGGGGGCTCGAGACCGGTCTGCCAGGCCCTCGAGCCCCTCCGTCCGATACCGCTTCAGCCACTTGTGAAGGCACTGGCGAGACACTCCTGCCACGTCCGCTGCCATCGAGATCGACAAGCCCTCCTCGACCAGCTCTACCGCGTGTTTTCGCTGCTCTTCAACCGTTCCAGTCCACATCCGAGCAGCCTCGGACGCCCCACTGTCAACGATGTATCGGTCTGACTGTCAACGAACTATCGGTCTGTACCCTTCGGACTCGGAACCGGTCTCGGTCTCGGCTTCGGCCCCGGCCTAGGCATCCGGCCTACGCGCGCCCGACCCGGCCGTGAAGCGGCACTCCCCGGAGCGCTAGCGCAAAGGCGGGCAGGGCTCCGCGCCGGTGAGCTGTCGCTCGGCGCGGGCGCGCAGGAAGTCGAGCATCGCCTCGGTGAGGCGTTCGTGGGCGTCTCGAACCCCGCGGCGGCGAGAGCGCCCGTGGCCGTTGCTCACGAGCGCAAACACGAGGGAATCATCGCCCTCGCTAACGAATCCCGACAGCGCAATGACGCTGGTGAGGGTGCCTGTCTTGCCGATCACCTGACCGACCGCCGGCGAGTGATCAAAGCGCCGCCGAAGCGTTCCGTCCTGACCGGCCACGGCGAGCGAGTTGATAAAGGCGACCCGGTGCTCGATGGTTTCGGAGATGTCGGGCGGCGCCGATGCCGGGCCGCCGGCCGCCGCCATGAGGCCGGCACTGGGCGTTCGAACCGCGTCGTAGTCCACGAAACCCGCGCCCGCGCGCAGGGTGCGGGCAATCTGCCGCGCCGACAGGCTGGTCGCGTACGACAGGCCCGAGCCGGTGTCGAGGGCGACCTGCGCCGGGTCGATGTCGATGGAGTCCAGGTATTCGCGCATCGCGCGCACGCCCTTTTCCATCGAAGGCTCGCCGCCGTAGAGAATCGCGCCGACGTTCTCGATCAGTCGGTCAGCCAGGAAGTTGTTGCTCGGCTTGTTGATGCGGGCGACCAGGCGCCGAAGCGGTGGCGAGTCGTAGACGGCCAGCTCGCGCATGCCCTGCTGAATGTCCGCGGGGAGCGCTTTGCCGTCTCCGAGCGCGGGCGGGCCCACCACCTCGATGCCGGCCTCGGTCAGGGCCGACGTAAGCACGTGGGCGGTGAACGTAGACGGCGCCGGCACCTTGCGGAAGTACCAGCGCGTGCGGCCGGGGCGGATGCGGCCGCGAATAGACACCTCGAGCTTCGGACCCTCGTCGGTTTCGCTCCATGTCGAGCCCACCCGAAGGCGGGCGCGGCGCCGGGCGCGCCGGTGGGAGCGCGCGCGACTGGCGTCGACCCGAACCAGCGACGTTTTCGGTGTGACTTCCACGGTGGGTGGCTGCCCGTGCCGCGCCCCGGTCACGGCGACCTTGACGCTCGAGCGGGCAAGGGTGTCGCGGGTCGGGTGCTCGCTGACTCGGACCGAGCCGTTGATCCGGCTGATCCCGCGACTCGCGAGCTCCTGCGCCATGCGAGCGACATCGCTGTGGTGAAACGTCATGTCGTGAGAGCCCACGAGGTAGACGTCGCCGTGGACCACGCCATCGGCGTCGGGCGCGGGGCCCAGCAGCGCGGTGCGAAACTGGAAGTCGGGGCCGAGGGCGGCCAGCGCGGTAGCGGTCGACACGAGCTTCACGTTGGACGCCGCGTTCAGGCCGCGGTCTTCGTGCACCGACCACAGGACCTCGCCCGTCACGGCGTCGGCGACGTAGATGGCGGTGGTGCCCCGGCGCAGTGCCGGGTCCGCCGACCAGATCGCCTGCAGGCGTTCCGCCAGCTGACTCTCGGGCGTGTCGGGGGCCGCGATGAGCTGCGGCTCGGGCTCGCCACTGTCGCGGCTGGCGCGATTGGCTGGCGCGTCGTCGTCGGCCAGGACGGCGCCGGGGGCGACGACCGAGAGGCTCAGCAGGGCGGCGGATGCAAGTTTAGCGCGAGCACCATGCAACCAAGCCATATCCCTATTTTTACGCGGTTTAGGCGCCGCCGGCAAAAAGATTCTTCGCGTCGTGTCAGGGCGCTCACGACTGCTGGTCAATCGTGGCAACCAGCTGACTGAAGGCGACGTCGCTGCGGGTCTCGGCGCGAATGCTGCGGCGCCGGGCGGGCATGGAGGCCCCAGATTTGCGCAGGAAGTACATGAGATCGTGGTCTGCCGCCATGCCGAACAGCGGGGGCGGCGAGTGCACCGTCTTCTTTTCCTCGAACGAGTTGCCCCGTCCCGAGGCGCGAAAGCCGTCACCTTCGTTCGCTCCGTCGGGGTTCGCGACGCTTTGGCCGGCCTCGGGCGGGGCCGAGCGCGCCCGACTCACCTCGGACGGGTCGAGCAAGGCGGTGTCGGCGAGGGCCCGAGCCTGCGACGAAAGTTCAATCTCCGTGACCGTGGCGACGCGGTGTTCCTGGGGCGGGCCGCACAGGGTGTTCACTTCGTCGCGCAGCCGAATCGTCGACGGGTGCAGGTTGTGTTCATCGGCGACGTGCTCGAGGTCGAGCAGCACGTCGTACGCGCGCTGGTAGCGTCGGTTCGGGTCGCGAGCCAGAGCGCGCATGACCACCTCGTCGAGGGCCTGGGGGACGTCGTCGCGAATCGTCGAAGGCAGAGGGATGTCGCCCGACAATACGCGGTCGACGGTTTCGCGATCGCTGCGCGCGCGAAACAGCGATCGCCCGGAAAGCGCCTCGTGCATCACGATGCCCAGCGAGAACAGATCGGCTCGATGGTCGAGGAGTTCGCGGCGGTTGATTTGCTCCGGCGACAGGTACGAGAACTTGCCCTTGACGACCCCGGCGGCGGTGCGGTGGGCCTGAATCGAAGCCTGCGCGATGCCGAAGTCTATGAGCTTGACCGTGCCGTCGAACCCGACGAGCACGTTTTGCGGGGTCACGTCGCGATGGACCACGCGCATCGGGCGACCGTCGACGTCGCTGAGACCGTGGACGTGGTCGAGCGCGGCGGCTACGGACATGGCGACCGTCATGATCGTCCGAAGGTTGAGGATGCGACCTTTGCGGCCGGCCGCTCGCAGTAGCTCCAGCAGGCTCGGCCCGCGGATGTACTCCATGGCCAGGTAGTAACCAGTGTCGACCCGCCCGAGCTCGAAGGACTGTGGCAGGTTGGGGTGCGCGACCTTCAGGGCCACGCGCCCCTCGGTGATGAAGAAGTCGATGTAGTCGCTGTCGCCTTCGAAGGCCGGGCGCATTCGCTTCACGATGACGAAGCGCCGCGCGCCGTAGGCCGCGTTTTCCACCGCCAGGTAGATCTCTGCCATGCCGCCCTGGGCGAGCTTGGCGATGAGCTGGTACTTGCCGAACTGCTTCTGTTGGAAGACCGCCAGCGGGGGACGAGTGGACACCCCTACAGTATTTCGTGCCGGCGAGAGTGTGTCAAAGCTAACGGCATGAAATCATTGAGTATAGTCCCTCGCGTTACCGACAAAAACGCAAGAGTCTCCGACACCGGACCCGGGGCGCGCGGGCCCGCCCACAGCGACGCCAACGGCTACCGGGGTGGCGCAGAGCGCGGCGAGGCGGGGCCGGGCGGCCCGGTGCCGACCACCGAACGCCGCGGCGAGCCGGCTATGATGTCGAGGTCTTGGGCGAAGGGCGCCAGCGCTGGTTGAGGACGGCGGCGGGCGGGGCGATGGCGCTTGCGGTGGCCCTCGCCGCGGGACCGGAGGCCCTCGCTCAGTCTCGGATGACGGTCGTCGGCCGCGCCGGTGCGGATCCGCCGGTGTCGCCGCTGGAGGCGGCGGCCGCCGTTGCCGACGCGGCCGTCGGTGCCGGGCGAGTGGCGGTGGCGGCGCCGCGGCGCCTGGCCAACCGTCGGCTCTCCGCGGGCGCCGTGGCCGCCGAACGGCTCGACGATTTCGCCCGCGCCCGCTCGTTGCTCGTCGAAGGCTGGAACGCCTACCTGCGGGTGCAGGTGGAGTTTGCCGAAGCCCGACTCGTGCTGGCGCGTCGCACGGCCATCGAGGTTCTCGACCTCGACGGTGGACCGGCGCTGCTCGCCGACGCCTCACTGCGGTTGGGCGCCGTGCGGCTGCAACAGGGGCGCTCGGCCGAGGCGGCCGAGGACTTTCGGCTCGCCCACGCGGTCGACGAAACCCGCGAGGTCGGACTCGCCGAGTTCGCACCCGGCATCGTTGCGGCCTACGAGGCCGCCGTTTCGTCGGACCCCGGGCGGGCGCCCATCCGAATCGACAGTTCGGCTATCGCAACCCGCATCGAGATCAACGGCCGGTCGGTCGAGTCGGCGACCCTTAGCGTTCCGGTTGGCCTCGTTGCCGTGGTGGCGCGGGCTCCGGGGCGGCGCGCTATCAAGCGGCTTCTGTCGGTGCCCAAAGACGGCGTCACTCTCGAGCTTCGGTTCGAGCGCGATGCCCTCGCGTCGTCCCTCGACGGGGGCACCGACTTCTCGGTCGGGGCTGCCGAGGTCACGGCGGCCATTGAGGCGGCGGCGCTCATCGCGTTCGCCGAAATCGACGATCTGGTGTTCGTGGCGCCGGTTTGGAATCGCGGTCGTCCAGCGCTGCTGGGCCAGCGTTGCAGCGGCGTGCCCGTGCGCTGCACCCCGGTTGTCGAGCGCGGTTTCGCGGGGCCCGCCAGTTTGCGAGCCGCCGCCAACGCCCTTTGGCGCGAACTCGCGGGGCAGCGACTTTCCCGGTCGGCTCGCGGACGCGCGCTTGGTCCGACGTTGCTCAGCGATCGCCGCTTGCGCCGCGGAGAGCGACGTCCGGGCGGTGGGGCAGGTGAGGAGCGGCGGTGGTATCGGAGTCCCTGGGTTTGGGCGGGGGCGGCGGCGGCGGTTGCTGTGGGGGTGGCTGTTGGGTTCGCGTTGGATGGGGGCGATAGCGTGCAGACCAGCGTGGTGGTGCCGCCTTGTGATTTTGCTGCTTGCGAGTAGCCGCTCTTTTCGTCCGGGGGAGCTAGTAAGGACTCGTTGAGCTGAGCGGGGCTACGCGATGGGGGCTGGCCGTGCTCAGGCATACGGTCCGCTGATCGCTGGCGTAGGGCGCAGGGCTTCGTGCCGAGCGTCGAGTCCGGAGCGTGCGGTCCGAACTGCGCGCGGCCAGCCCCCATCGCTTCGCCCCTTGGCTTGGGCTCTTGGTGTGGGCGGCCCGGGGTTGGGGGTGGGGTTGCTGTCGGAGCCGGCCCGTGGGCCGGCAGATTGGTGCGCCCGGCATGGGCGCTGACTTGGAGGTGAGAGTCCTCTCAGGAGCAGGTCACAGCGACTGAAGGGAAGCGCAACGGCGGAAGGGCGACCGACCGTCGGA
>Ga0207422_1000700_pt1 | contig 93613 bp, 80 predicted proteins | sample MarCyaLeptolynsp_FD_187757 | JGI IMG/M metagenome (GOLD analysis project Ga0207422, IMG submission 187757) | Marine cyanobacterial communities from Panama - species 1 Leptolyngbya sp. (SPAdes) | ecosystem: Environmental > Aquatic > Marine > Unclassified | place: Panama: Panama City | collected...
ACATCGCTCGCTGCCTGGCTTTTCACGATGGCGCGCCGGATCTGGCTGAACGAAAAACGTGCCGAACGCATACGTGGCGCAGGCGGCCTGGTTTCGATCGACGAATTCGAGCTGCCCTCCCCCGAAACCGACGCGGAAATGAATACTTTTGCCCGACAGGTGTTAAAGCAGGTAATGGCTCTACCGGAGGCCCAGCGATCCGCTGTCGTTCTGGTCTATGTCGAGGGATACACATATCGGGAAGCCTCGGAAGTTCTCGGCATTCCGATTGGCACAGTCATGAGCCGGCTCGCTGCAGCGCGAACAAAACTGCAGACGGCCCAGGAGCAACGAAAGACCGGATTGCGATGACGTCCACCATAAGCGATGAGACTCTGACCGCTTTTCTCGATGGCGAACTCTCTGACGAAGAGCGCCGCAACATCGAGGCTGCGGTCGCCGCCGATCCAGCGCTCGCCGCCAGACTGGAAGCGCTTGATATACCGGTGACGGATATCAAAACCGCCTTCGATGCACTGCTCAAGACCGCCCCGGCCCCAGTTCACGGGTCTGCACCCCGATCGCGGGTCTCCTGGTCCACGCGCGCGGCCGTCGCGGCCGTCTTCGTTATCGGCGTCCTGGTCGGCGTCTGGTCTCCCTGGCTCACCCGGCAAGCCGACACGGACTGGAAGATGGCGGTTGCCAACTACCAGGTTCTCTATGTGCCTGAAACCCTTTCGGGCAAAGAACCGGCACCTGCTCAGGCGACTGAAAAACTGTCGCAGCTCTCTGAAAAACTGGGCCGGGATCTCGAAAGCGCAATCACGGTTGAAGGTCTGAGCTATCGGAGGGCACAAATGCTTGGCCTTGGCTCGGAGCCGCTGGTTCAAATTGCATATCTGTCAGACGGAAATGAACCCTTCGCCATCTGTATAACGCCTGTCGATGAACCATCCTATGGGCCGGAAGCTGAAATGCTGGCAGGCCTTGCCTCAGCGCATTGGGTCGACGACGGCTTCGGTTTTCTGGTTATCGGCGGCGGCGACCTGAACCAGGTCAACAGCATTGCGAGCGACCTGAAGGGACGGATCTGAACCCTCAGAACTAAAGTTCAGCAAACTGCAGCGCGCCGCTGGGAATTCCGGCTCTGGTACCCGCGCGCCCGACGCTCAATTCTCCATCGCCAAGCTCTCTTAAGCTTCGATTAACCATGATCGCATCTCGCAGCATCCTGGCAGCGCTTCTTTAGTCAAAATTAGTGCTGCCTTGGGACCGTTGTGCAATGGTCCAGGTCATTCAGGGGCTCAGTGCCGGGGCATGATGTCGATCGCGAGAGCGGTCGAAAACGATCTGGTGACATACCAGCGACATGTTTGAGAGCAGCCCTGCCCTGAACGCAACTGCTCCTGTGGAAAATGAGACCGGTGGCAACCATGACGAAACGCGGCAAGACCGACCCGAGCTTGCAGTCTGATGACGCGCCGGACGAGGTTGCGCGCCTTGCAGCGCTTTATCGCTACCAGATCCTCGACACGGTTGAAGAAGAGGCATTCGACAGAATTCCGCGGATCATCAAGAGCGCGTTGAATGCACCCATGGCCGCAATCGCTCTGATTGACGAAGACCGGCGCTGGTTCAAGGCGGTTGCCGGTGGCAATCGCGGTGAACTTCCGCGCCAGCATTCGTTCTGCAATCACACAATACAGCGGCACGAACCCACAGTCGTGTCAGACACGCATTGTGATGAGCGGTTTCAGGACAATTTATTGGTGGTCAATGCACCACATATCAGGGCCTATCTCGGGGTGCCGCTTGAGACGCCGGATGGCTATCGCATTGGGTCCGTGTGTTGTGTCGACAAAGAACCCCGCAACTTCACCGAAGACGAAGTCCGGCTGGTAAAAGACCTTTCGTCAATCGTGATGGAACAACTGGAGTTGCGGAAGCTTGCCCTGTTCGATCCGCTGACGTCGGTCCGTTCGCGGCGGGGCTTTCGCTCGGAAGCAGAAATTCAGCTTGCCCTGGCACGGCGCAACACCCTGCCCTTCTCGCTGCTCATGCTTGATGTCGACCATTTCAAACGCATCAACGACGGCCACGGGCACAAAGTCGGCGATGAAGTGCTGACCGGCATTTGCGAGCGTTTGTCGACTGCCTTTGGTGAGCGCGACATAATTGGACGAATGGGCGGCGAAGAGTTTGCTATTGCTCTTCCAAACACTCATCTGGATGCCGCATTGAAGCTCGCCGACATGACAAGACTGGCAGTTGCAGCTGCGCCTATTCAGACCAGCTGCGGTGCAATTTCCGTCAACATAAGTGTCGGCGCGACCAGCACCGAAGAGGACAGTTTCGATCTGGACGACCTTCTGGACCAAGCCGACAAAGCCCTCTACCAGGCCAAGTCCGAGGGTCGAAATCGCGTAAGCGCCTTTCAAAAAAGGGCCGCCTGACACTCTTTCTTAGGCTGACTGCACCAGCAAATCCGCAGGTGCCACGCTCTCGGGCAAGGCCGAGGTGTCGGCTTTCTTTCCTAGCGGGCTCTCTCGGCAACTGACCCCTCACCGGTCAGTTCCGCCACATCTTGAACGATTGCCGACAATTGTGCCTTAAGGTCTCTGGCCGGAGCTGGATAGGTGCCGTCCAGGGCGGCGGTCCCAATTGTAAAGCCCGACGCACCGGCTCTGTGCAAGGCCTCGATACGGGTCTTATCCGCAATGGATCCTGCAACGATCACTGGTTTACCAGCCGCATTGGTAACCGCTTTGATCAGGCCTGGAATGTCCGGCAGACTGGAGCGATAAGCCAGCAGGTCGAGACCCGCTACACCTTGATGCGTCACAAGTTTTCTTGCGCTTGCCACGATGTCGTCAAACGTCCCCTCCAGCACGCTCGGATGGCTGGTGATACGCCCTGGAAACGGATAGTATTTCAATCCGCTACCTTCCAAAACGGGAAGGACGTCATCAACGCGTGTGCCGCCAAGAAGGACGTCGACGCCAAGATCAACCGCCGTTCTTGCCGACCTGATCTCGCTGTCACGATCAAGCGAGACAACTTCCAGATAGGATGTCGCGCCGGTTTCCCTGATCCGGATGTTGAGGGTTCTGAGCACATCCACCGGCAGGCCGACATCTTTGAACCCAATGTGCCGGAGACCCAACGAAATCGCCGTTTCCAGATGGATTTGGGCATCTTTTACGGTGCGGTCGTCGCGGGTGAGCATGAAAATGAACTTTAGGCTCAAGTCGCTCTCCTTCATTTTCCCGCCAAACGCCCAGGCACGTAGGTCTCGAGCAACGGTACGCTTTCCAGGACCGTTTTCTCAAGCCCCGCAAAACGAAAAGAAGCGGCTTGGCGCAGCGATGACAAATCATACGCCAAGTCGAGACCGGACGCTTACCTATGAAAAGACCCGGCGTTAGAGTGAGATCTCTGGATGCCACACGGACAGCAACGAGTTGGGTTTATAACGCGATGACACACATCGTGCTTTCGGGCACGACTTCCCACGATGGCTCGGTCTGCTATGCGCAGATCATATACTCATCCTCTTGAACACCGCTTCCGGGATGTTCCTGATGATCATCATGATGAGCTGCCAAATGCGGCGGACATAAATGACATTGCTGCCTTTGCCGACCGCCTTTTCAATTGCCGCTGCCACTTCCTCCGGCTCAGCCGTAAGCTTTTGCGGCAGATCGAGACCCTCAGTCATTTGCGTGGCGACAAAGCCAGGCAGCACGGTGATCACGTGCACGCCTTTTGCGGCGAGCCGGTTTCTCAAACCGGAAAGGTAGGCGGTGAAGCCGGCCTTCGCGGACCCGTAGACATAGTTTGCTGCGCGCCCTCTTTCCCCGGCGACCGAACTGATGCCGACCAAGGTCCCGGAACCGCGCTTTTCGAAGAGATTGGCAAAAACAGAGAAAATTGAGGCCGGTCCCTCGTAGTTGCTTCGCATGACCTTGCAAGCGGCCATTTCATCCTTCTCGTCCGCGGCCTGGTCACCCAGCATACCGACAGCGCAGACGATAACATCGGGCAAGACCGGCAGGCCGGTCGCAAAGGCCTGATGGCTATCAAGATCAAGCGCGTCAAATTCGAACAGGTCCACATCGACGTTGTGCCTGACCTTGATGTCGGCTTTGTCCGGTTCCAGGCTGCCGGCGTTCCGCGCTGCCAGCTGAATTGAGTACCCGAGAGCGGCAAATCTATGCGCTACCGCCTTGCCGATATCCGAACGGGCTCCGAGAATGAGGATTGACCCTTTGTTCAAAGTTCTAGCCTTTTTGACTGATGCGACTGGAAACGGTGATCGAGCCCCGTGTCGCGTCTCATGTGTTTGAAATTTCTCACCCGATCGTCGCTTCGAGCAAATGTCGCAGCGGACATGCGAGCATCCTTGGCAAGATAAAAGCGCCCGCCATTGTCGATCGTGATGTCGTCAAGACGCTTCAGAAGATCTTCCGTGTACCGCCCCATCGGGAAATCAAGCGCCAGCGTGTAGCCCGGCATCGGGAAGGAAAACTGGCCGCTTTGTTCTCCAAAACGCTTTAGCACCGCCAGAAACGATCCGAGGCCAGCATTGGAAGTCTCGGTCAAAAGCGCCTTCAGACCCTTTGCCGACGTTTCTAGTGGAAGAGCGCATTGAAACTGGCAAAACCCGCGACGCCCGTAGATCCGGTTCCATGCAAGGATCGCGTCCAAAGGATAAAAATAGCCGTTCCAGTGGACGAGGCTCTCACCGGATTTACGCCCGCCGTTCCAGTAATAGAGGCTGTTGAACGCCCTGATCGAGTACCTGTTCAAGCTGAAGGCCGGAAAGTCGATTGGCACAGAGAGCGACCGTTTGGCTTCGGTGCCGAAAGGATGAGCGGACTGGTCTTTGCCGAGTTCCGCCAAAAGCGCGTGCTCCCCGAGCATGACCAGCGAGCGGCCCGTATCGGAACCAGTGGCAAGGCAATCGATCCAGGCAACGGAATAGAGTGCGTCCAGGTTTGACTCGATCAGGTCAATCGCCGCATCGAGATTGGGCGCCGGCAGAGTTGTCTGCGAGATCCATCCGGTTTCAACGCGGCGGAGCCTGATTGCCGTGCGTAGAATGATGCCTGTAAGCCCCATTCCTCCCAAGGTCCAGTCGAAGAGCTCCGCGTTTTGCGTTCTGGAACATCTCAGGACTTCGCCCGTTTCGTCCATCAGGTCGATCCAGTCGACAAATTGGCGGAAACTGCCATCGCGATGATGGTTCTTGCCGTGCACATCGGCGGCGATCATGCCACCGAGAGTGACGAATTTGGTTCCCGGCGTCACGGCGGGGAACCAGCCGCGCGGCAGAAAGGAAGAGATCACGTCCGCCAGGAGAACGCCGGCTTCTGCGGTCAGTGTTCCGGTGGCATCGTCGAAGGAAATCATTCGGTTGAAGTGCCGCATGTCGAGCGTATTCGGTGCTCCGAGCGCCGTGTCGCCATAGGAGCGTCCATTGCCGCGGGCAATCGCTGGGCCGTCCTGCAACGCCGCACTGACAGCGTCCTGCGTGCGCGGAAACTGCACCTCGGTCTCACAAACCGGATATCTGCCCCAGCCGCTCAGCTTCATGTGCACTGTCCCACATGAAGTTTTGCGTCCGTGAAAACATACCGCCGGTCGAGCTGATACTTGACGATATATCCGACGCTCAGTCCGAGAATTGCGCCGAGCTCCCGCATCTGATCTGTTCCGAAGAAAATCCAGAAGGCTGTCTCCGTCGCCCAGAAAATCGCCGTCGTGACAACACCCATTCCGGTATAAAAAACAAACTGCCAGCCGTTCTGTTTAAGGTCGGTCGTCTCGTCGTAGAAAATCCACTTCTTGTCCAAAATGTATTTCAGAACAAGGCCGCAAAGCGTCCCGGCGCCGACGGCAAAAATGTAGTGAACAACCGTTTCTCCAGTGGACAGAACCACGCGTTGGGCAAGCAGATTGGCAAGCGTCGCCAGAACCGCGAAGAAGCTGTATCGGATGATCAAAACATGGAGCGTCATAGAAGCGCTCCGGTCAGCAGGCAGACCAGAATGAACACGGCACAGATGTAACTGTTGCGGTCCTTGGCTGCGAAAACAAGCGGATCATCATGCATGTGCCCGCGGTGGGTGACCATGACCAGGCGGCTGACCCAGTAGAGCAACACAAAGCAGATGGCCCAAAGCGCAGGCGGGTAGGAGTAGAGCTCGGCAACCGCCGGCGAGTTGATGTAAAGCGCGAAGACGAGAATCGAAACATAGCCTGACGCTATGGCCATGATCGGGATGATTGGCAGATCATCGACGAAGTAGCCTCGCCCTGTCACGTTCAGCTTGCCGCGCTCGGCATTGTCCAGAAGCTCGGCCTGCCGTTTCACGGCGGCCAGCGCAAAGAAGAAGAAAAGCGAAAACGCGAGCAGCCAGACAGTGAGCGGCAATCCCGTCGCAACGCCGCCTGCGACGATGCGAACAGTGTAAAGCGCAGCCAAAACGCAGATATCGACAATGCTGCGTTTCTTCAAATTGAACGAGTAAGCGGTCGTTGCCACGTAGTAGGCGGCCATTACCAGCAGGAATTGCCAGCCCAGATAGAGCGAGATTACGATGCCACCGGCAAGAAGCGCCGGTGCCAGGAGGGATCCGTGCAGGATGGGCAGACTGCCTGAGGCGAGCGGCCGCTTGCATTTTCTCGGGTGCGTTCTGTCCGAGTTAAGGTCAAGCAGATCATTCACCAGATAGACGCTCGAGGCGATGAGACCGAACGCGATGAAGGCAAGCACGCTGAGGAAAAATGTCACCAAATCAATCTGATGCGCCGTAAACATCGGCACGAAGACCAGAACGTTCTTGAGCCACTGGTGCGGGCGCATTGCTTTGACATAGGGCTTGAAGTCTCGTGCCCCGGAACGAAGATGTTCGGTCTCGACACCTAGCGCAGCAACCTTGGTTTTCAGGCTCTCCGGAATTCCGACCGTGATCGCCTTCTTTGCCTTTTGCCAGACATGCAGATCCGCCGTTGAGTCCCCCACGTAGTGAAACCCGGCGTCACCGAAATGCTCGGACAGAAAATCCGCCTTGGTAGACCCTTTCAGGTTCCTGTTCTCGTCTGACCCATGCACCTCGTCAAACAGAGCCAGGTGCTCCGCGATCATCTGGGCCTGCGTCTGATTGGTGGCAGTTACCAGCGCGGTTCTACCGCCCCTGTCTCGCCAGGACTTCACGTAGGAAATGACGTCTTGATTATAGGGCAAGGTTTCCGGTTCAAGCTTGGCGACTTCGGCCAGTTTCGCCTTGAATGCGGCGCGCCCCTGTGGCAGCAATGCCAATGCCTTCAAGCAACCGAGCCAATTCTTCCCGAGCGCATTCCAAAAATTTTCAAATAAAACATCTGACTTGAGTAGTGTTCCATCAAGATCTACTACAAGAACCGGCTCAGACATTAAAAAACCCTTCGCACGACAACTTCTATTGTCCAAGTCGTAAACTGTCTTGCTGAGATCTTTATATTGGAGCCTGTTACGATTCCGTTAGCTCCAGGCCTTTCGCGCGGCGATGACTAATGTAAGCTTAACAGCACTCGGTAGAGCCAGAACGTCGGCAGTCCGCAAGCAATGCTTCCTCATGCGAGCGCTGCAAATTGGCAAGACGCGATTTCCGTCTCCGATTGCACTTGAGCCACCGCTCGCCTACATGAACGCCCTGGAGGCGCTCTTGAATTCACTGACTTCATTAACGGAAGAAACCCGGCTCACGCTCGCCAACCTTGCTGATGCGGCAACCGGGCTTGCAGTACCAAGCCTTAGACTCGGTGTGACGGGCCTGGCTAGGTCCGGCAAAACCGTGTTCCTGACCGCGCTTGTGCATAATCTTGTCCACGGCGGACGGTTGCCGCTTTTCAGCGCGTCCGCCGGGCGGCGGATGACGTCAGCCCAGCTCCAGCCACAGCCGGACGATGCTGTTCCGCGTTTCGACTACGAAAGCCATGTGGGTGCGCTCGTAAAGGAACGCATATGGCCGGACTCAACACGCCAGGTCTCCGAATTGAGGCTGACAATCGACTACGAGAGCGCGTCCTACTTCTACCGCAAGCTCGGGCCTGGACGTCTTCATGTCGATCTGATCGACTATCCGGGTGAATGGCTTCTGGACCTGCCGCTGCTGGGCAAGGACTTCGCGACCTTTTCCGCCGAAGCCCTGACACGCGCACGGGCCGAGAACCGATCCCGGATTGCCGAGCCCTTTCTGACGATACTTGCCGATAGCGATCCGCAGTCGGACGAAAGCGAACCTGCCGCCCAGGAACTGGCCTCTCGTTTCAAGACCTATCTTGCTGCCTGCCGGGCCGATGCGCATGCGCTTTCCATGCTTCCGCCCGGGCGGTTCCTGATGCCGGGCGACCTGGACGGCTCCCCTGCCCTGACATTTGCACCGCTCGACATTCCCGCCGATGCGCCCCCTGCCCGCTCCGGGACGCTTCGCGCGATGATGGAACGTCGCTACGAGGCTTACAAAACCCATGTCGTGCGCCCCTTCTTCAGGCATCATTTTGCCAGGCTCGACCGCCAGATCGTTCTGGTCGACGTGCTTCATGCGCTGAATGCCGGACCACATGCGATCGCTGATCTGGAAGTCGCGCTCGGCGAAGTCTTAAGCGCCTTCCGGCCCGGAAAACGCAGCTGGCTCTCTTCCATTCTGACGAGACGGATCGACCGGATCCTCTTTGCAGCCACCAAGGCGGATCACCTGCACAGCGCGGATCACGACCGGCTTGAGGCGATCCTGAAACGGCTCGTGACGCGTGCTGAAGAACGTGCCCGTTTCAAGGGCGCGGAGGTAGAGGTACTTGCCATGGCTGCCGTCCGCGCAACGCGGGAAGCCACCGTCAAACACCGCGGACAAGAGCTTCCGGCGATCCTAGGAACACCTCTGCCCGGCCAACAGTTGAACGGTGACGAATACGACGGCAACACGGAAATCGCCATGTTTCCCGGTGACTTGCCGAAAGATCCTGAATCACTTTTTCGGCTGGATGAATCAGTTTCTGAAGTCACCGGACCCAAGATCCGCCAAAAACCCGCCAGCCTTCAGTTCCTGCGCTTTCGTCCTCCGGAGCTAGATACCACAGCCGAGGGTCTGACATTGTCCTTGCCGCATATCCGTCTGGACCGCGCGCTTGAATTCCTGATCGGAGATCGACTGGCATGACCGGAACAACACCGCCCGACAGCCGCAAACCGGCCGCCTTCCGTCTCGATGACAGCAAGGTGCACGTGTCCGATGACGATGTCAGGATGCCTGTCGCCGATGAAGCCATCATCACCCAGAACGTTCACGAAGAGGACGAACCACGGCTCCCACGCAACGCCAGCACTCCAAAGTCCGGTTTCGGTTTCGGCAAATGGCTGATGATCGGTTTGAGCGGTCTCGTCTCGCTCGCGGCTGGTCTCGCCGTCGACAGCCTGATCCGCGATTTGTTTGCACGGACCGATTGGTTGGGCTGGCTCGGTGTCGCCCTTGCCGCCATTGCAGCGTTGGGTCTGCTGGGACTGGTGATTCGGGAAATCAGCGGTCTGATGCGCCTTGGCCGCATTGATCATCTGCGCGAAAAGCTTGAGGTGGCCGCCGATGAAGACGATGCCAGAAAGGCATCCGCAGGCTTGAAAGAACTTCTCGATCTCTACCGCGATCGTCCGGAGACTGCCCGAGGCCGCAAGGAACTGGCCGGTCATATGCGCGAGGTTATCGACGGAAGAGACCTGGTGAGCCTTGCCGAACGGGATTTGCTGGCACCGCTCGATCAGGAAGCCCGGAAAATTGTCCTGAACAGCGCCAAGCGTGTCTCGCTTGTCACGGCAGTCAGTCCGCGGGCGCTGGTCGACCTGCTCGTGGTCCTGTTTGAAAACCTGCGCATCATTCGCCGCCTGTCTGCCCTTTATGGCGGACGTCCGGGAACGCTCGGTTTCCTTCGGCTCGCCAAACATGTGCTTGCCCACCTTGCGGTGACCGGAGGCATGGCCGCCGGTGACAGTCTCGCTTCCGAGCTGCTCGGGCACGGACTGGCGGCGCGTTTGTCGGCGCGGCTGGGAGAAGGCGTGATCAACGGCATTCTCACCGCTCGTATCGGGATTGCCGCGATCTCCGTCTGCCGCCCCGCACCCTTTGTCGACAGCAACGGCCCGAACGTGAAGGACTTCATGGGTGAGCTGATCGCCTCCTCAGAGCGGGCCGAGAAAGAAGCCAAGGAAAGCAAATAGCGGGATTTTTCCGAGCGGCACCATCCTGTTTCGATGCAAATCCCGTCTCGACAGCTTCGGGATCGATCATTAGTTTCATGCCATGTTCATCAGCTTCTTCTCCGAACTAAAATCCGCCGGTATTCCGGTTTCGCTAAGAGAATACCTGACGCTTATGGAAGCGCTGGAGAAGGACCTTGCGGAGCGGAGCGTTGAGGATTTCTATTATCTCGCCCGCCTGTCCCTGGTGAAGGACGAAAGCAACCTCGACAAGTTCGACCGGGTGTTCGGCCACGTCTTCAAGGGCCTGGATCTCATGAGCGAGGTACCGGCCACCGAAATTCCAGAAGAATGGCTGCGCAAACTGGCGGAAAAACACCTGAGCGAAGAAGAAAAAGCCCAGATTGAAGCCCTGGGCGGCTTCGAAAAGCTCATGGAAACGCTGCGAGAACGGCTGAAAGAACAGGAAAAACGCCACCAGGGCGGCAACAAGTGGATCGGAACCGCAGGGACATCTCCCTTCGGTGCCTATGGCTACAACCCGGAAGGTGTACGCATCGGCCAGAAGGAAAGCCGGCACCGCCGTGCGGTAAAGGTCTGGGACAAGCGCGAGTTCAAGGATCTCGATGACACACAGCTGCTCGGCACGCGCAACATTCAGGTTGCGCTGAAGCGACTGCGCAATTTTGCCCGCACTGGCGCAGCCGAGGAGCTCGATCTTGATGACACGATCCGCGCGACCGCACACAAGGGGCTGCTCGACATCAAAATGCGGCCCGAGCGTCACAACGCTGTGAAAGTACTGCTCTTCTTCGATATCGGCGGGTCGATGGACGACCACATCCGTGTGTGCGAGGAGCTGTTTTCCGCCGCCAGGTCCGAATTCAAGGTGATGGAGCATTTCTACTTCCACAACTGCCTCTATGAATATGTCTGGAAGGAGAACCGGCGCCGACACAGTGAGCGTATCGACACGATGGATGTGCTGCACAAATACCCCTCCGACTACAAGATCATCTTTGTCGGCGACGCTTCGATGAGCCCTTATGAGATCGCTTATCCCGGCGGATCGGTTGAACACTGGAACGAGGAAGCCGGCGCCGCCTGGATGCAGCGCATCACCGCTCTCTACAAAAGCGCCGTCTGGCTCAATCCGGTCCGCGAGGAGCATTGGAATTACATCCACTCCATTGAAATGTTGAACGAGCTGATGGAAGGCCGCATGTTCCCGATGACAGTCGAGGGCCTGACCGAAGCCATGAAGGAACTCGCACGGTGACGATTTTCGCAGACGTGATGCGATCATGACCTCAGATCCCCAAAGGCCTGACGGCAAGAGCCCCGATCTGGATCCGGACAGCCACGCCACGACGACGGGCATGACCGGTCATGGCTTTTACGACGCGAATTCTCAGACGCAATGGAATGCGATATCCGCCGTTCTGCAGACACTCGACATTGCAGCCGCGACGCTGCCGCTGCCTGCGGACGGCGTCATCACGCTTGCCGACTACGGCTGCTCGGAGGGCCGCAACTCGGTCACCGCGATGGCACGGGCGCTGAAGACCCTCCTTCCCCGCACATCCCTGCCGGTTCAGACCGTGCACTCCGACCTTCCGACCAACGATTTTTCAACACTGTTTTTGAAACTGCGCCCCAACGCAAAGTCGGTTTTTGGCAGCGATCGCGTCTTTTCGTCTGCGGTTGGCGGATCCATGTACGATCAGCTTCGCCCGGACGAAAGCGTTCATCTCGCCATGACCTTCAATGCCATTGCGTTTTTGTCCAAAAGGCCTCTCAAATCGCTTCCGGGATACATTTTTCCGAATGGCCCAAGCGCGGCGCGAAACAACGGTTACGTTGCTGAAGCCGACAAGGAAGCGTTCGCAGATCAGGCCAAACGCGACCTTGAAACCTTTCTGAAAGTCCGGGCCAGGGAACTTGTGCCGGGTGGAAAGCTGCTGGTTCAGGTCTTCGGCGTCACAGACGATGCGCGCACCTGCGACGGCATCTACGATCTATTGAACGACGCGGTGCTGGCTTTCGTTGAATCCGGCGAAATCTCGCGGGAAACTTACGAGCGCTATTATCAGCCGGTCTACATGCGGCGCCTGAAGGAATTGACCGAACCTGTCTCAGACGACCGGTTCGGGTCGGCGGGCCTTTTCGATCTTGAAGAATCCCGCGACTACGAGGTCGCCGTTCCGTTTATCGAACAATACCAAAAAGACGGCGACCTGGAGCGCTATGCGAGGGATTATGTCAATTTCTTCAGAGCGTTCACCGAAGCCGTCTTGAGGAATGCACTTCCCGAAACACCCGACAGGCAAACCCTGGTCGAGCGCATCTATGCGCACTCAAAAGAGATCCTGAAAACCAATCCGGATCTCTATCCCTTCCGCTATCTGGCCGTTGAAATGCTGCTCACACGGAAGGGCTGAGACAAGACGTTTGCAAGGTTACGGACCCTAGGGTACGGACCCATTAATGAAGCCAATTTGGCGGCAGAAATGGCAAAATCTCGCGAGGGAGCGTGTGAAGAGCGGGCTTTATGCCCGGTCAAGCGCGGTGACGCCGCGAGGTAAGGCCATTTTGCCGTCCTTCGGATTTGGTCTTTTTGACCATCTGCTTCGTCGCGAAAGGTTTGAAAATGAACCACATTTCCTGCACTTTCGCTCCTTGCCGCTGGTCAAAACGATCCAAACCAAATCGACTTCATTTATGAGTCCGGACCCTAATCTCGCAAGACCAGGACGGAGCACGGCGCGTGACGCACGATATGGGCGGCATTGGAACCGATGAAATAAGTGGACAGGCCCGGCTTGTGCGATGTCATCAGAACAAGATCACACCCTGACCGCTCCGCTTCCTCGATCACTTCGTGGTAGACACTGCCCATCCGGACCTCGATATCGATCGCTCCATCGGGCACGTCGAGCTCGGCAGCAATCTTGTCGAGAATAACGCCCGTTTCGTCGATTTCGCGCTGTTGCCAGCCATCAGGCAACTGGCTCGACACAAAACTCTGCACTTCCGGGCAAACCGCCAGGAGGTGGATCTTGGCGCCATAGTCCCGGGCAAGTTGCGATGCCTTCGACAGGGCGTCAGCTGCAAATCCCGACTCCGCAGGATCAACAGGAACGAGGATTTTCTTGAACATGGCTCTTTCTCCAAGATGTTTCTAAACGCAACTCTTGGCGATTTGGGCCAGCACCTGCCATGAGCCAGATCAATCCGGTTCAGCCGCCCCGAAATATCGGCCGGGTGTCACTCCGAAGGCCTTCTTGAACGTGGCCACGAATGCGCTTGGGCCTTCGTATCCGAGTTTGTGCGATACGTCAGAAACCGTACGGCCAGACGCCAGCAACTCGAGCGCGCGGAAGAGTTTCACCTGGCGGCACCAAGTGCGGTAACTGAGACCCGTCTCGGCTTTCATCTTCCGCTCGAACGACCTTACGGAAACGGCGCATTGGCGCGCAGCTTCGCCCAATGGGGGTATGTGCGCCGGGCACCGCACGACGCCCTCACAAAGCGATCTGAGCCGCGCATCCTGCGGCATCGGCAGTTCCAGCGGTGCCGCAGGAAGCATCTTGAGCTGGTCGAGAATGACTGCGGCGATCCGAGCGGCCGGCCCCTTTTCGGTTTCGGCGCGCGGATAGGACATGAACTCCAGAATGAGCGATCTCAGCAATGTCGTGACCTGGATAACCTGTGGGGTGCTCGGCAGGTCGCTCGCGTGCTCGATCTGGACGTAGACATACCTGAGATCGGTGTCGGTCAGATAACGGGTCTGGTGGGCGACATGTGAGGGAAGCCAGACAGCCCGCTCCGGTGGGGCAAAGAACGTTCCATGTTCTGTATCGATAGCCAGCGACCCTTTCACGACATGAAAAAGCTGACCTTCATCATGTGCATGCCATTCGTTGAGCGTCCCGCGTGACTGCGACTTGGCGTAACCTATGATCGGCGCAGAAATGGTCTTTGTCGGTAACTCCGACAGTTCAGGATGAATGGACATGACGTCAGCCGTATAGTTTAAGGCAGGAATTCTGCACTAGCGCATCAAATTCTGGCGTTTCGGAAACATATCATGACAAAACAGCGCTAACACGCAAGACCCGATCGGCATTAGAAGCAAAATGGATTTTAAAGGACGCGCTTCGTAGCAACGGATTCGCAATGACATATTTCACCCAAAGCGCGCACCCCGACGAAGTGAGGGGCTGGCGCTCGCCTGCAGTTCTCCTGATGATCATGGCCGGTGCCATGCAGCTTTCTTTTGCTGCCTGGTGGAACCTCATGAACAATTTCGCCGTGCAGGAACTCGACTTCACCGGACGCGAGATCGGCATCCAGCAATCGATAAGGGAAATTCCCGGTTTCCTGAGTTTTCTGGCAGTTTATCTGCTGCTGGTCATGCGCGAGCAGACACTTGCCTATGTTTCGCTGCTGCTTCTTGGCGTCGGCGTCGCTGTCACGGGTTACTTTCCGACGGCGATCGGCTTTTACGTCACCACGCTGATCATGTCGATCGGATTTCACTACTACGAGACCATGGCCCAGTCGCTGTCGCTGCAGTGGCTTCCGAAAGCGACTGCCGCTGCCACAATGGGCAAGATTATCTCTGTTGGCTCATTTGCCTCCCTGATTGCCTACGGTCTCATATTTGTTGCTTGGAAAACCCTCGACTTGTCGTTCACCCTGGTTTTTGCGATCGCCGGCGGATTGACGCTCGTCGTGCTTGCATTCCTGATGATGGCCTTCCCGCATTTCAGGGAAGGCGTGCCGCAGCACAAGAAACTGATCCTGAGACGGCGTTACTGGCTTTACTACGCGCTGACATTCATGGGCGGTGCCCGCCGGCAGATATTCATGGTTTTTGCAGGGTTCCTGATGGTCGAACGCTTCGGCTATGACGTCCACGAAATAGCAGGACTCTTCCTCGTCAACGGCGTCTTCAGCATGATCCTGGCTCCAAAGATCGGCCAGCTGATCGTGCGGTTCGGAGAACGCAAGGCGCTGATCTTCGAATATATCGGTTTGATCGGGGTATTCGTCGCTTATGCGTTCGTCACGACGCCCTGGGTCGCCGCAGCGCTTTATGTGGTCGATCACGCATTCTTTGCAGTCGCGATCGCCATGAAGACCTATTTCCAGAAAATCGCCGATCCCAAGGATATTGCGCCGACTGCGGGCGTCGCCTTCACGATCAACCACATTGCTGCAGTCTTCATTCCTGTGCTGTTCGGCTTCGTATGGCTGATTTCCCCGGCCGCCGTCTTCCTCGCCGGCGCAGCCATGGCGGCTGTCAGCCTCGTGCTGGCATCGTTGATCCCGAGCGATCCGGAAGAAGGCCGCGAAGTCGATGTCTGGTTCCGAAAACCAGCCCCACAAGCGGCCGAGTAACGTTCAACGACTCAAAAACCGCCGGTTTTCCGGCGGTTTTTTCTTGCGATCAAGCGCGCAATGCTCAGGCCTGGCGCTCCGGTACATGAACGACCAGGCCGTCCAGCTCGGGGGTCACCTTGATCTGGCACGACAAGCGCGAAGTCGGTTTCACGTCATAGGCGAAATCGAGCATGTCTTCTTCCATCGGCTCGGCCGTACCGGTCTTTTCGGTCCAGGCATCGTCGACATAGACATGACATGTCGCGCAAGCACACGCACCGCCGCACTCAGCTTCGATGCCCTGGACCATATTCTTGATAGCATTCTCCATCACCGTCGTGCCTTCGGCAGCATCGACCTCGGTCTGGTTTCCATCAAAACTAACAAATGTGATTTTCGGCATCAGTCGCGTCCAAGCCTCGAAATTCAGGTTTCAGCTGAACCGACATAAAGATTCCACCGCAAAGGTCAAGGACCCTGCCGCTTTCGAAAGAAATTCTGGCTCGATTGTGACAATCCGTCAGCCTTCGAGCAGGTCCTTGATATAGCTGTTGGTCTCGTCGACTGCCGCTTCAAGTCCCTCGGTCGCTGCAGATGACGTCTGCTTCATCCGCCCTTCCAGGTTCTCGCAGACCTCAGCGACCCGCGCTGCGCCGATCGCCCGGGCCGAACCTTTGAGCGTGTGGACCAGATCAAGCCTCACAGAGGTGTCGGTTTCCTGAGCAAGCCGTTCAAGCGTTGAACTCGACTGTGACTTGAAAAGATGAAGAACCTGAACTTCCAGATCGCGATTGCCAAGCGTGCTTGTTGCCAGCTGCACAAGATCGATCGGTGCTTCCGGACGGCAGTGGCCGCTGACGCGGGCCATCGAAGAAGGGACCATTTGGGCCTCCGCGCTACTCAACTCTCGCCTGCCGGCACCCTGCCGCAGGCTTACGATGACAAAACTGTGCGCTGAAGAGGTGAAATGCCCGGTTAAACCGGTCGAAGAATCGTCCGTATCGGGCGAATGTCCCCAAAAAATTGAATTTTTGGTTAACGCGCGCTTTGGCGGCGTCGAAAACTCGTTTCAAAAAATCCTTGTCTTTCCGCCGTTTCCGACAAGCGGACGCGTTTCATTGTCAGGTGTTGTCGTTAACTTTTTTTCCGCTTTTGACTTGCGGTAAGGGTCTTGATCGCCGCCGGGGTCAGCTTGCAGACAAGCCAGTCAGGCTTGATTGGGTTGGAAAACCAAGGCTCTGCCCAGCCTGCGTCGATACAGGCGCGAATTGTCCGAGCTGGAATCTCGCGTCCATTTTCGTCGAACAAAGCTAATTTTCCACCCGGCTGATCCAATCCCCTTTTCAGCCAGCGCTTTTGCGCAGCGGTCAGATTTCCGATTTTCAACGCCGCCGGCTCACCACTTTGTCGGCCAGCTTCCGCTACGTCATTTTTCTCCGATTTCGGCATCGAAACCGCCCCCTAAGTGATTCACGCCATTGCTGTTTCTTGTTCGTTAGGAGAGATTGTGCCATTACAGTTGGTGATGCGGCAAGGTGGGTAGTGAACCGTCTAGCGAAATAAAGACGGTCGGTCAGCGGCGGCCCTTCCCGAGAAACAAGTTTTGCGGAGCCGAGAGTCCAGCGGCAACCGCAAACTGGCGCATCCGGTGACTTTGGAATGCAGCTGCACGTCGCAGCTGGCAAGACTTACCGGTAAGTAATGAGTACGGACGTGAGGCGATCCTAGAATGGCAAATCCGACAAAGGCTAAAGATCCGGCGGAAGCGGCACTGTCAGCAGTTGAAGAAGCGTTGAAACTCGATTTCGGCGGTCCTGATGCAAATATCCCTGCCGAGGAACCGGCACCTGAAGCAAGTGTGGCGACAGAAGCTGACGCCGAGCCGGCGAAGAAGTCCAAACCCGCCAAGCAAAGTGCTCCGCCGCGTGAAGAGCAGCGCTCCTCCCGCAGGCGCGGACGCAACAACCGCCCGCCTGCGGCCAATGATGATCGCCGCAACATCGGAAACTTGATCTACGCCCTTCAGCGCCGGCCCTCCTCGGCCCCGTTCTGGGGCGCTCTCGCACTGAGCGCGGTCTGGGCTGCACTCGGCATCAGCCTTTTCATGTCCGCCTTCTCCGAGAAGATGGCGTCGCTGAGCGATCCGCAGGCTCTTTTCTCCTCGCCGGAAATGATCCTCGCAGCCGTCGGAATTCTCGTCCCGATCATTTTCTTCTTCGTCATGGCCATGATGATCTGGCGCGCGCAGGAAATGCGCATCGTCGCCCGCGGCATGACGGAAGTTGCCCTGCGCCTCGCAGAACCGGAGGACATGGCCAAGGAATCCATTCTCAGCGTCGGCCAGGCCATCCGCCGCGAAGTCGCCGCGATGGGCGACGGGATCGAACGCGCGATCGCGCGCGCCAGCGAGCTCGAAGTCCTTGTGCACAATGAGGTTTCTTCGCTCGAGCGTTCCTACAACGACAATGAACTCAAGATCCGCGCCCTGATTGAGGAACTGGTCAGCCAGCGCGAATCCATCGTGATCAACGCGGAAAGAGTTCGCGAAACCATCGCGGGCGCACACGAGAAATATTCCGCCCAGCTTGCTGAAACTTCCGGAGACCTGGGCAGCACGGTCGACCAATCGACCCAGCGCATGATCGACGCCGTCAACAGCCGGGTTGAGGAACTGACCACGACCGTGGATTCCAGGATCGAGTCCCTCGGTGCGACGCTGAACGCCTCCGGCAACGAACTAGTCGACAATCTGAGCGTTCGTGCAGAGGACTATGTATCCCGCCTGTCCCTGACGGGTCACGAACTGGTCGACAATCTGGCCGAAACCGGCTCAACCATGTGGGAAACCCTTTCCGCGCGCGGCAACCAGGTGAACGAACGTTTCGCAGAAACTGCAAGCGCGTTCGTCGAAACGCTGGAGCTTCGCGGCACCGAAATCAACGAAACGCTTTCATCTTCAAGCACTTCCGTGATTTCTACGCTCAGCAACAAGGCGGAAGAGTTCCGTGCAACGCTGGAGAACACCGGCATTACCGTCGGGGACGTCATCACGCAGCGCGGCGAAGAAATCAACGCCAACCTGTCGCTGACCTCGGGCCGCCTGATCGATACGATCACCTCGCGCACCGAAGAACTCGTTACCACTGTCGACAGCCGTGTCACCAGCCTTGACGAGTCGCTTGCGGTAACCGGCAAGCGTGTCGTGGAGAGCATTTCCGAGCGCGGCCAGACTGTTACCGACACGATCTCCATTCGTGGAGCGGAAATCGTCGAAACGCTGTCCGGCCGTTCGACCGAGGTCGCGGAAATCCTGCGCGGCACCGGCGAGAGCATTGTTGTCGACCTGTCCCTGCGCGGTGGCGAGATTGCCGCGAAGCTCGACGAGACGGCAGGTTCGCTCACGCAGACAATATCCGTGCGCGGCGGCGAGCTTGCGGAGAAGCTCGACAGCATCTCCGAGCGCATTTACACGGCCATCTCCATCAATGGTACCGAGTTGGACGAGCGCCTGACTGCGCGCAGCAACGAAATGGCGACCATGCTGGAGCAGCAGACGGTCGGCTTCCGTAACACGCTTGAAAGCGTTTCCAGCCAGTTTGCCGCCGGTCTTGGCGAACAGACAGGTACCCTCACCCACAAGCTGGCGGACACGGGCACACAGCTTGCCGAACTGATCGGCAGCCGCGGCGACCGGGTCGCGAACAACATCAATCAGGTGAGCAGCCAGATTGCCGAAACGCTCGAAGTCCGCGGTGGCGCGCTTCAGGAGGGCCTGTCGAGCCGGCTCGCCGAACTGGACACGATCGTTTCCGAACGCGGCGGGCAGCTCGTCGATGCATTCGACACAAAGACGCTTCTTCTGTCGGAGTCGCTCGATTCCCGCCTGTCCACCCTCGACACGACGTTCGCGACGCGCATCGACGCCATGGACGCATCGCTCGGGGACCGTATTGCGGCCATGGACAACTCCCTGGGCAACCGGGCAGCGGCAATCGACTCCACTCTCAACGAGCGTATTTCAACGTTTGATACCACGCTCGGTGATCGCCTCTCCACTCTCGACAACACGCTCGGCGACCGCATCGCTGCCATGGACAATTCCCTGGACAGCCGGACTGCGGCCATCGACTCCACGCTCAACCAGCGCATTTCGACATTCGATGCCACGCTCAGCGAACGTATCTCGACGATCAATCACACGCTTGGCGACCGTCTCTCCACGATGGATGCCACGCTTGGTGAGCGTCTGTCCTCGATTGACGCCTCCCTTGACGGCCGCATTGCCGCAATGGACGCTTCACTCGACCAGCGCTATGGCACCATCGATGCGACTCTGAGCGAGCGTATTGCGACAATGGACACGTCGCTTGAGCACAGGTTCACGACGATGGACGCCACGCTTGCCGATCGCATCAGCACCATGGATGCCTCGCTCGAGCATCGGTTCATGTCGGCGGACAACTCCCTCGGTGAAAAAATCGCCTATATGGACACGACGCTGGAGAGCCGTCTGGCGAGCATGGATACGTCGCTCGGCGCCCGTGTCAGCACGATCGATGCCACGCTTGAAAACCGTCTGTCCACGATGGACCGGTCCCTCGGCGAGCGCATTACCACGATGGATGCCTCGCTCGGCAGCCATATCAACACGCTCGACCTGACCCTCGATCAGCGCACGGCGGCATTTGAAGCCACGCTTGAAGCACGCACCCAGATCCTGGCAGATGCCATCGAGAACCGCACGACGGGCATCAGCGATGCGCTGGAGGAAAAGACCCGCAACATTACAGATGTGCTGGCCGACCGCTCCGACGCGATCACACTTCAGCTTGGACAACGCATTGAATCCGCAGGCAACACGCTTGCAGACCGGGCGTCCGAAATCGGTCAGACCCTGTCGGATCGCGTTGACGGTGCCGCGGCATCCATGGCCGAAAAGGCGGAATTGCTGTCAGCTTCCATGACCAGCGGCACTGACCGCATCGACGAGACACTCGATGCACGTGCAAGGCAGATTTCGGAAACCCTGATCACCAGGACAAAGGAAATCGCCAAGGCCTTCGTCGAAGGTCAGGACGAGATGACCAACGCTCTCGACAACCGCTTGTCGGAAGCAGGCAACGTTCTCAGCAAGCAGAGCGAGGAACTGACGGAGTCCCTCTCCGAGCGCATCGCAGAGATCAATGTCTCTCTTGGGGCGAAGGTCTTCGAAGTCGCAGAAACGCTCGACAGCCGCGCCACGCAGCTTGAATCGATCCTCAATGACCGTCTGGAAAGCATTTCCGGTACGCTTACCGATGAAAGCGAACGGGCACGCGACATTCTGACGGCGGTGATTTCCGAAGCGGGCGCAACGCTCTCAACGGAAAGCACACGCCTGCGCGACGTTGTAGAGGAAGCCGTGACGGGAGCTGTTCAGACACTCTCTGACGAGCGCACCAAAACCGTTGAAATCGTTGATGGTGCCCTCACCCAGGCAACCGAAAAACTTACGGGCGAGAGTGACCGGATGCGCCAGGTCGTCCTGGGCTCTGTTGGCGAAGCACGCGGCGTTCTCGTCGGCGAGAGCCAGAAGGCCGCCGACACCGTCAGCAACGCCATGCAACAGGCAACCGGTGCACTTTCCGGCGAAAGCAACAAGATCCGTGATCTTGTTCTTGCCGCCGTCGGCGATGCAGCCAGGGCAATGGCCGCCGAGAGTGAAAAGGCACGCACGCTCTATGCTGGAACGCTTGCCGAATTCAGCGGCTCGCTCACCGGCGAAAGCGAAAAGGTCCGCAACCAGCTGTCCGGCCTCATTGCAGAGATTTCCGGCAACCTCTCCGCAGAGAGCGAGCAGGCCCGCGCAACCCTGTCGAACACGCTGGAGGAGATCCGCGGTCAGATGTCGAGCGAAGCCGGCATGGTTCGCGCTCGCGTCAACAGCGCCGTTTCCGAAGCAGCTGACTTGCTGGTCGGGCGCGGTAATGATGTCGCCAACGACCTGCTTGAAAAGGCAACCCAGCTCAACGAGGCCTTTGGTGCCCGCTCCGGCGAACTAGCCAAACTTGTCGGCACAGACGGCAACGAGCTCATCAATGCGATCGAAGCCCGTGCCAACGATCTGACCGGCCGGCTTTCCGAAGTCCATGGTGCAATCCTCGACGCCATCACGGTCAAGGGCCGCGATGTCACCGATACGTTTGCAAACACCGGTCTCGATGCGACCCGCACGCTCGTGGAAGCGGGCGACCGCATCATCGCCAGCATCAGCGAGCGCAGCGACAAGGCCGCAACGCTCCTCAGCGATACCAAGCAGCGTCTGGAAGCCGACGTCACCGATATCCTCAACAAGGTCGAGGAATCGAACACCAACCTGCAGGGCATTGTCACGACTGCCGGGGAAAACCTCACCGAGGTGGAAGGCAACCTTGCCCGCCGCGCCGGCGAGTTCCGCTCCGCTGTCGACCGGGCCGTCCAGGAAACCAACCAGACCACCTCGCTCATTGATGAGCAGGTGTCCAACCTGCGCGATGTCACGCAAACGACGCTTGCCGACATCATGAACCTGACCAACCGCTTTGGTGATCAGTCTGAAGAACTGACGCGCGCTGCACGTCACCTGGAAGACACCAACACGTCGGTCGAAGGTCGTGTAGCGGCGCGCCGCACGGCGATCGAGGAAGTCGCCGATACGCTTCTGGCAAAGACAGAAGCGGTCGACACGCTGATGCGGTCCTTCACCCAGACGCTTTCCGAGACCCTGGAATCGGCGGACGACCGGGCGCGCGATGCGGCCAACATGCTGGGAGCAGCTGCAGAAGCGGCCTCCAACCAGGTTTCCGAGCAGTTCGAATCCATGCGTCTCACGGCCGGCATGGAAGGCCAGAAGGCACGCGACGCGATCCGGTCTGCTCAGGACGACATCATTTCGGAGATGACCAAAACGGTCAGCGATGCATCGGAACGCTTCAGTGACGCGGCAACGCGCATGCGCGACGTTGCCCGTGATGTCCACCGCGAACTGGAAGCAACCCGAAACGAGCTGAAACAGGGTGTTCTCAACCTGCCCGACGAGGCCGAAGAGAGCTCTGCCGCGCTGCGTAAGGTGGTCAACGAGCAGATCCGCGCGCTGACCGAACTCTCCGAGATCGTGGCAAAGCAGTCCAACACGCTCGACATTTCCCGCCCGCAGGCGCAGGCGGCAACCGCAAGCGCGGCCCCTGCCCCGCAGCAACCGTCCACACCCGCACCGGCACAATTTGCGCCGGTACAGCAGGCGTCGGTGCATCAGGCACCGTCTGCAGACCTTCGCCCGGCCCAGGGCCGGCCGGTGGAGCCGCGACGCCAGCAACCGGCACAGCCGCAGGGCGGCAACCCAGCCGGCAAGGGCTGGGTCGCGGATCTTCTGCGTCGCGCGTCCCAGGACGAGGATGATGCAGGTGAAGACACCAGCATGGGCCGCAACCCGTTGCACACGGTTGAAAGCCTCAACTCACTGTCGGTCGATATCGCCAGGGCGATCGATCATGAGACCTTCATCGACTTGTGGAACCGTTACCGGGGCGGAGAGCGAAACGTTTTCACCCGCCGTCTCTATACGCTCCAGGGTCAGCAGACATTTGACGAGATCCGTCAGAAGTACTCCCGTGATCCGGAGTTCCGCACCGCAGTGGAGCGTTACGTGACCGATTTCGAGCAGTTGCTTGCACAAGTGTCTAGAAACGACCGTGACAACATGCTGGGCCAGACCTATCTGACCTCCGACACGGGCAAGGTCTACACCATGCTGGCCCACGCCAGCGGCCGTTTCGACTAAGACGAACGCGACAAATTCACGAAAAGGCGGCCACCGGCCGCCTTTTTTGTTCAAGGCTTTCAATCTGGTCAAAGTGAGCGATCGCAACTGCATAGGTGCCAGTCTTGATCAGAGATACACGCTGACCCGTCATTGCCGGACGTAATCCAAGCCGTCCGGTTTAGAAAGCACAAGTGAGTACAAATCGTTGAAAAACAGGTATAATTCTGGTCGCCGGAAGAACGGGACGCGAAACAGTTTCTCGGGTTTGTCATCCCGGTCTGCTGCGTAAGCGGCAAGACCGGGATGACAACGCCAACGCTCCCGGATCGCCCGACAGGACCAATTGCCATCACGCCGGAAAGCAATGGGTCAAGTCATGGCATGACGTCTTGTCGTCGTGCAGCAGCTGTGGCTGATTGTTCGCCGCGGGTCCCTGATCGGCCGTAGTCAACGCTCGCCCTTGGCGTCCCCAGCCTCTGCCAGATTGTCCCGTATACGCTGCGCCACAGCCAGAAACCCGGCGATTTCCGCCTCCGTGAGCCCGCTCAGCATTTTTCGTTCAACCGCCAGAAGCTTCGGCGCAAGATCATCGTAAACCGCCCGCCCCTCGCCGGAGAGCTCGAGTAACTGGCTCCGCCCATCTTCCGAGTTCGCAGACCGGGTCAGATAGCCGCGTTCTTCCATGCGCTTGACGGCGCGGCTGACGACCACTTTGTCCATGGAAGAGCGTGAAACGATCTCACTCGCCTGGAGGCCCGAGGACGCGGAACCCAGGATCGCCATGGTGCGCCACTCGGCCGGCATCATGCCATAGTCACGCTGATAAACCTCCGAAAGCGCACTGGTGACATCGCTGTAAAAGACGCGCACGAGATAGGGAAAGAAGGTCTGCAGCTCAAAACCGGACACTGATCTGTCTTCCTGCTCCCCGCCCTGGCCAGCACGCGTTTGCATCTTGCTTCTGATTTCTTCGGGCACGGTCCTATGGCCTCGATCATTCATACGGATTGGGGATTGATTTTAAGATTGACTTAGTTTCACATGCAACTATTTTCGAGTGACGCGTTCTGAAATCGCTGATTTTCCGTGGAAGACGGGCGATCAGCGGGATAACGGGAGGAGGAAACCGTGAAATCCATCAAGTGCCTTTCAATACTGGCCGGCCTGACAGCAACGGCTCTGTCCGGATTTGTGGCCAGCGCAGTGGCTGACGAGCTGGTGCTGTCGTCCTGGCTGCCGCCGAAACACCCGATCGTTACAGGTGTCATGGAGCCCTGGGCACAGCAGGTTGCCGACGCTACCGACGGCCGCGTGACCGTGCGTATCCTTCCCAAGCCACTCGGACCACCGCCAGCCCACTACGATCTTGCCGCCGATGGCGTTGCGGACATCACCTATGGTCTGCATTCCTTCACGCGGGATGACCGGTTCCTGCGCTCGCGCATCGGACAGTTCTCGTTCATAGCCGACACGGCGACCGACGGTTCCAAGGCGTATTGGGATGTCTACGGCGGCAAGCTCGATGCACAGGCAGAACACCAGGGAACCAAATTGCTCGGACTGTGGATTCACGGGCCCGGCATGTTCCACAACAATCAGCGCAAAATCGAAGCTCCTGCCGACTTCTCCGGCCTCAAGATCCGGACCCCCGGCGGTTACATCGCCGACCTGTCGCAGGATCTCGGCATCACCACCCAGTTCATGGGTCCGGGCGAGGTCTATGAAAAGCTCTCGCGCGGCGTGATCGACGGTGTCACGTTCCCCATAGAAGCCCTTCAGGCATTCAAGCTCACGGACTATGTCAACTCATCCATGAAAGTCCCGGGCGGCATCTACAATACGTCCTGGTTCATGGTAATGAACGAAGATGTCTGGGACGGACTGTCCGATGAGGACAAGGCTGCCATTGAAGCGGTTTCCGGCTCTGCTCTTGCCGAACTGGCAGGTGGCGTTTGGGACGGTGCTGATGCACGCGGTGCCGAATACATCACCGACAAAGACGTCGAAGTCTACGATGCACCGGCGGCTGTGCTCAGCAAGATCGAAGAGCTTGCGGCAAAACACGAGGCCACCTGGGCAGAAGCTGTCAAGGAAACCGGATTTGACGGCGCTGCAGCGCTTGCCGAAATGCGGACCCAGACCGGTATCGCCAACTGATGACTCAGACAGGGTCTGACAAGGCCGCGCCGCACCGGACAAACGGATTGCGGCGCGGCGCCACCTTCCTGCTCGGGCTTGCCTGCCTTGCGGTGCTCGCGGCGATGATCGCTCTCACCTGTGTCGATGTCGTCGCACGTTACCTCTTCAACAGCCCCGTGAACGGCGCCTATGAACTGACACAGTTGCTGCTCGCATCGCTGATCTTTCTTGCCCTGCCCCTGACGACAGCGGCCGGTGAACACATCGAAGTCGAGTTGCTGGACGGTCTGAAGAGCAAGGTTTTTCAAGCTTTTGGCGCGATTTGCGCGGGTGTTGCAACGGTTGGCGTCTTCGCGCTGGTCGCCCTGGAGCTTTTCGAACATGCCGAAAAACTGCAGCGCCGCGAACAGGTTACCGACTCCCTTGAAATTCCGCTTTACCTGATTGGCTGGCTCGGCACGGCGTCTTTTGCAGTTTCCGCTGTCATCGCCGTTTTCTGGACCATCGCTCGCTTGCGCAAAAAGGCCTGACACGTGCTTGAAGCTTTAATTGGTTTTGTGGCCCTCTTCGGCCTCGTCCTGCTGCGCGTTCCGATCGCCGTCGCCATGATCATTGTCGGCACGGCCGGCTTCGCCGCACTGCGCAACTGGAATGCGGCCCTCAACCTTCTGGGCAATGCTGCGTTCGACACCGGCCTGTCCTACACGCTGTCGGTCATCCCGCTCTTCATCCTGATGGGCAACTTGCTGACCATCTCCGGGGTTAGCCAATCTCTCTTCAGCACCGCCCATTCGCTCCTGCACCGCATGCGCGGCGGGCTCGCCATGGCCTCGATCGTCGCCTGCGGCGGATTCTCCGCCGTCTGCGGATCTTCGCTTGCAACGGCAGCGACCATGTCCAAGGTCGCAATGCCCTCCATGCGCAAGGCTGGCTACGCCGACAGCCTTGCAACTGGCTCCATCGCGGCAGGCGGCACCCTCGGCATCCTGATTCCACCAAGCGTGATCCTGATCATCTACGGCCTGTTGACGGAAGCCGATATCGGCAAACTGTTTGTTGCCGGGATCATACCGGGTCTTCTCGGCGTCCTGTTTTACCTTGCAGCGGTGTACGTGACCGTGCTGTTGAGGCCTGGACTCGCGCCGGGCGAGCATGACGACATCACACTGGAACGCAAGGATGTCTGGGGCGTTCTCGCCGTCCTCGGCCTCTTTGCCGTGATCATGATCGGCATCTATGGCGGGTTTTTCACACCCACGGAAGCGGCTGCAATCGGCGCAGCAACGGCTCTGGTCATCGCGTTCCTGTCCGGCGGATTGACCTTCGAAAAGCTCTTTACCGCAGGGCTCAATTGCGCCCGCACCACTGCGATGATCTTCGCGATCATTATCGGTGCGGAAGTCTTTTCAAACTTCATCAGCTATGCCGGTGTCCCCGATGCTCTGCTGACCTTCGTCCAGTCGCTCGACGTCAATGCCTACGTGGTGATGCTGGTGCTGGTCCTGATCTATATCGTGCTTGGAGCCGTCCTGGAGAGCCTTTCCATGATCCTGCTGACGGTGCCGGTCTTCTTTCCGCTGGTAACCTCACTCGATTTCGGGACAGGCATCCTCAGCGATCCGGAAATGGTACTGATCTGGTTCGGGATCGTTGTTGTCGTCGTTACCGAGATCAGCCTGATCTCGCCTCCGATCGGCCTCAATGTCTTTGTGCTGCGCTCGGTTCTGACGGACGTACCGCTTCGGACGATATTCGCCGGCGTCCTGCCCTTCTGGGCAGCCGACATCTTCCGGCTGGCCCTGCTGATCGCAGTCCCCGCGCTATCCTTGATGCTGATTTGAGCTGAAGGCCTTAGACGTTTCGGAGCGTCCAGGCCGCCATTTCGGCAAAGACCCGGTCCGCGGAGGCATTCATGGCTTCCACCGCCTTGTCGACGGATGCGCTGCCTGCCGGTGTTTCAGCGCGGAAGACCTGTGTTGCCACGGTCCGCCCGTTCCGGTCGTTGACCACCCGGGCAGAAATTTCGACGACAGCTCGGTTCCCCGAGACCTGAAGCTCGAATTTCCGGATTTCGGTCTGAAGCTGATAATCGATCAGGAGACCATCACCCGGCAGACCGACACCGCGCAGGCGACCGGTATTTTGCAGCGTTTCCTGAAGTTTGGCCTGAACCACATTGGGCAGCGTGTCTGCCCAGGCTGATTTCGGATAATAGCTGTAGACGGGCCCGTCATCGACAACGGCGATATAGCTCGTGTCGAGCGCCTTAAGCGCGCGCGGCGGTGCGACCAGTACCTGGACACGACTTGAACGGCCCTGCAAGCTGTCAACGTCGGCAGATGTCAGACTGTAAAAGGCGGACGGTGCCGTGCTCGAGCAGCCGGACACCACCACGGCGAGCCCGAGAGCGCCCAGAACGCCCCGGCGGGTCATGTCGTTGGTTGCCTTTGTCATACGCCCTGCCTTTACACGTCTTTTTCGTTATCTGCGCCGGCCGCCGCCGGAGAAAGTCGGAACATCCTCGCCTCCGAAGATGACCCGGTTCGGACTGCGTTCGAAGCTTTCCGCCGCCCTTTGGATCGACACCAGCGTCCGATTAACCTGTCCCAGCGCCGCCGTGAAGTCCGATGACCCCTGCGTCGCGAATTTTGCAAGGCCACCGGCAATGGAGTCCGCACGGCTTTCGAAGGCAACAGCCACTTTCCGGATCGCCTGCGCAGCAAGCGTTGCTTCCTTGATCAGCCCCTCGCCGTCGCCATCCACCATGGTCGATACCTTTTCCACGAGGCTTTCAACCCGTACAGACGTTGCGTTCAACGTTGCCGTCATCTGCTTGGCATCGGTGATGATCTGATCCACATCCGGCGTGCGCTTGGAAAGATCCGCCGTCATCTGCTGAACATTGTCGGCGGCCTTCTGGGCGCTCTGCAGGATTGCCGGAATGCCGTTTTCCTGGCTGGCAAGCTCCGACGCGGTGGTTTCCACGGAGCCGACAATATTGGCAACTTTTTCCGGATCGACAGCCTGGAGCAGGTTATCGGCGGTCTGAAGTGTTTCCGCGAAGCGCTCCGCGGCTTCCTGAACGTCGGTGATCAGAGCGGCGATCCGGTCGTCCTGATCGCGGACGGCCGCGGAAACCGCTTCGAAATTCTGCACCGTCGACTTCGTCGACGCGATGATCTCGTTTATCTGGCTCTGCTGATTGTTGAAATTGTCGATCACGCTGGCAACGCCGTCGACCGCATTGCCAACCGTCTCCGGATCGACGCTGGCCAGAACTTCATCCACGCGCAGGAGCGATGCATTTATGCCCGTGGTGAAGGTGTTGACCGAGGCAACAACCTCTTCGATCTGAAGCGGGTCGATTGCCGAAGCGATTTCGACCCCCCGTGAAACGATCGCATCGACCTTCACGACGACATCGCGGCCGCCTTCCAGAATGTCGGAAATTGCACCTTCGCGCTGCTGCACGACTTCGACGATATTGTTGACGCCCTGCATCGTTTCGCTGGTTGCCGTGATCAGCTTGTCGATGTCGCCCGTCCGGTCCTGAAGGACAGTGCCGAGCGCCGCCGCGCCTTTCATGACGCTTTCGACTTCTTCCGGCTTGACGGCCTGAACGATGGTCTGGACGTGCCCAAGACCCTCATTGAGCTTCTTGGTGAACGTGTCGAGTTCCTTGGCAGCGCTTTGCGCGTCCGACATCAGAAGATCGATATCGTCGCTGGCCTTGCCAAGGCTGTCGGAGAATTTGCTCAGGTCGTCGACAATCGCCGTGACCTTGTCGGACGGCACCGCCGCCAGCAGACGCTCACCCTGATCGACAAGCTTTTCAAGGCGCCCGGACAGGCTTGAAAACGCTTCTGACGCCTGACCGATGCTGGCCATGAAGTCCTTGACCCCGTCGGAATTCGCGGCAAGGGCGGCCGAGAAGGTCTCCACGTTCTGGATCGTTTCGTTGATCGCCGGCTTGTTGTCGACCAGGATTTCCTCAATCGTCTTCATGGTCGTATCGGTGCGCTTGAGCACATCACGCGCGCCGTCGACAATGTCGTCGAAGAAGGATCTTTCGGCATAAAGAACCGGTACCTTGCCGTCATCCTTGCCCAGCAGCAACGGAGAAGACGACGTCCCACCGGACAGGTCAACATAGGCGATGCCCGTCAGTCCGGTGAAATTCAGGGTTGCCTTGGTGTCTTCGCGTATCGGCGTTGTCGGCTTGATGCCGACGGTGGCGACAACCTTGGTCGGATCATCGGGTGCGAAATCCAACGTTTTCACATCCCCGACCTTGATCCCGTTGAAAAGAACCTGACCGCCGACGGGAAGGCCCGTAACGGGTCCGGGGTAGATGATCTTGAGTTCAACATTCTGGCGGGACTCGGCCGTTGCGGCGAGCCAGAAGACAAACCCGAACGCAGCAGCCAAAACGGCGACCATGAAGGAACCGATCCAGATATAACTTGCGCGGGTTTCCATTCAGTCCAACCTATACTCGGCGCAGCGCCCGTTCACCCCTGAAATACTCTTTAATCCAGGGATCGTCATTTTTCATCATTTCGTCCATGGTTCCGATCGCCAGAACACGTTTTTTCCCAAGTACTGCAATGCGATTGCAGATGGAATGCAGGCTATCCAGATCATGTGTGACCATGTAAACGGTCAATCCGAGGGTCGAACTCAAGTTTTCTATCAACGAATCGAATGCCGCCGCCCCGATCGGGTCGAGCCCGGACGTCGGCTCGTCCAGAAACACCAAATCCGGGTCAAGTGCAAGCGCACGCGCAAGACTTGCACGTTTGACCATCCCGCCCGAGAGCTCCGACGGCAGTTTGTCCGCGGCGTCCTGCGGCAGTCCGACCAGTTCCAGTTTCAACGTTGCAAGCTCATCCATCAGTTCCGGCGACAGCTTGAGATACTCGCGCATCGGCACCTGAATGTTCTGCTTGACGGTGAGCGAGGAAAACAGTGCCCCTTGCTGAAACAGCACGCCCCAGCGCCTTTCGATGCTCTTGCGTTCCTGCGCATTTGCAGTGGAAAGATCATGCCCGAAGACCTTGATGGTCCCGTTGCGCTTCGGTGTCAGACCGAGAATCGTTCGCATCAGCACGGATTTGCCCGTTCCCGACCCGCCGACGAAACCCAGCACTTCGCCGCGCCGCACATCGAGGTTAAGGTCCTGAAGAATGATCTTGTCGCCGAAACCAACGGTGATCCCGCGCACGGACAGAACGTTTTCCGTCCCGACGTTGGGGGCAATCGCTTCTTCGCTGATGTCTTCTGGCTGGGTGAGCGACATCTGTCTGGTCATACTCCAATTGCGGCAAAGAACATGGCAAAGAAACCGTCCACGACAATCACAAGGAAAATCGCCTTGACCACCGACATGGTGGTGTGCCGTCCAAGAGATTCCGAAGAACCTTCCACCTTCAGCCCTTCCACACAGGCAATCAGGCCGACGATGAGCGCCATGAACGGCGCCTTGATCAGGCCCACGGCCAGCGTCTCGGGTGTGATTGCCACTTGCAACTGCGTGATGAAGGCGGCCGGTGGAATATCGAGATACGCCCAGGTGACAAGCAAGGACCCGAACAGCGCCGACATATCCGCGATGAACGTCAGGATGGGCAACGCGATCATGAGCGCCAGAATGCGTGGCAGGACGAGCACTTCGGTAACGCTGAGCCCGATCACATGCAGCGCATCCACCTCTTCCTGCATGCGCATGGCGCCCAGTTCCGCGGTAAAGGCCGAGCCGGATCGACCCGCAACCATAATTGCCGTCAGGATGACGCCAATCTCGCGAAGAATAAGAATACCCGCAAGATCGACCACGTATATATCGACGCCGAACTGTTTGAGGTAGAAGCCGCCCTGCTGTGAAATGATTGCGCCGATCAGGAAACTCATCAGGGCAACGATCGGCACCGCCCCGATGCAGCTGCGATCGAATTGCACGGCAATCGAGATGCTGCGGAGGCGCCTTGGGTTGAACAGGACGGTCGACAATACCAGTCCCAACGACCCGAGGATGTGCAGCATCGCCAGGCCGTCCTTGCCGGAATCAACCATCTGCTTTCCCGTCGCTTCGAGGAAACCGACAATCGTGAAGCCGCTGCGGTCCGGTTTGTACCTTGGCGGATGGTGATGCTCAATCTCGTCGAACAGCAGTTTCCGGGTCGGCGTCACGCCGGTCAGCCCGACCTTGCGTCCTTCAAATTCCAGCCGCCCGCGGGTTCTGTGAATCAGCCAGGCGCCACTGGTATCCAGGTGTTCGATTTTGGAAACGTCGATGCAGGTCAGCCGGTCTTTGGCAACGTTGAGCTTGCCAATCGCATTTTCAGCGTCGCCGATCGTGCTGACGGTCCAGTCGCCGGAGAGAGCAAGGTACTGGTGATCCGGGCCGTCCGGCTCCAGTTGCATCGCCGGTTCAATGTTTTTTTCCAAGAATGCCATTCCGGATGGCTGCCCTCTTGCCGCTGGTTCGATATCCCCCGTATACCTGATGGAGAACTTCAACGTCCAGCAGCCACTTGAAAGCTTTGTCCATGGAAATTGCCCGTCCCTATCTTTTGTTCCTCGGCGACGTCCCTGATGCGTTGGCCGCCAAGACTGCCATCGGTATCGTCGACTGGCGCAAGGACTGGTGCATCGGACAGGTCCGGTTGCCAGGCTGCGCCGCAGACACGGGCCTGACCGACATGAGTATCGGCGATGGTGCCGCCGCCGGGGCGAAAACAATGATCATCGGCGCGGTGAACGCAGGTGGCCGGCTTCCCGACCACTGGATCACGTCTGTCGTCGAGGCGCTGGACGCGGGCCTGGATGTCGCCTCCGGTCTTCATGTTCGTCTTGGGGACGTTCCTGAAATCCTTGAAGCGGCGGAGCGAAACGGACGCCAGCTTCACGATGTCCGCCACAACACCATGACCTTCGCGACCGGCAAGGGCACGAAACGCTCCGGCAAACGGATCCTGGCTGTTGGAACCGACTGTTCTGTCGGCAAGAAATACACCGCACTGGCCATGGATCGTGCCATGTCGGAACGCGGCTACAAAAGCGCCTTCTGCGCAACCGGGCAGACAGGTGTCTTCATTTCCGGGCGCGGTGTCGCGCTGGATGCCGTTGTTGCCGATTTCATCTCCGGTGCCGCCGAATGGATTTCGCCGGACGTCGAAGAAGACCAGTGGCAGATCATCGAGGGCCAGGGATCGCTGTTTCATCCCTCTTTCGCGGGCGTCACGCTCGGCCTACTGCACGGGTCACAGCCGGACGGGTTCATCGTCTGCCACGAACCGACCCGCACGAAAATGCGCGGTGTCGAAACACCCCTGCCGACAATCCAGCAGGTCATCGATATGACGATCCAGTGCGGGCGGCTGACCAATCCGGATATTCAGTGCATCGGCATTGCGGTCAACACAGCCGCTCTGGATGACGACGAGGCCCTCGCCTTTCTCGCCAAGGTTGGAGAAAAGCACGGGCTGCCCGCCACCGACCCTGTCCGCTACGGCATGGAAGCAATTGTCGACAAGGTCGCTGCCGAATACGGTGCCCCATGAATCGAACTGTCAGCATCGAAGCGCAGCGCTATGAAATTGCGGGCGGTTTCAAGATCTCGCGTGAAACAAGAACACATGCACAGGTGGTGGTCGTTGCCATCGGCGATGGCGACTTTTCAGGCCGCGGCGAGTGCGTTCCCTATCCGCGCTATGGCGAGACGCTGGAAACCGTGCAAACACAGATCGAGGAAATCGCTCCGCTCCTGAAAACCGGGCTGTCGAGAGACGACTTGCTCAACGCAATGCCGCCGGGGGCTGCCCGGAATGCGGTGGATTGTGCACTTTGGGACCTTGAAGCCAAGAGCTCGGGCCGTCCTGCAGCCGAGAGCGCCGGCATCGGCGAGCTGCATCCGGTCACAACCGCTTTCACGATCAGCGTCGACACGCCCGAACAGATGGCTGAAAAGGCTGCGGCTGCTGCCGACCGCCCCCTGTTGAAGGTCAAACTGGCCGGTCCGGGCGACGCCGCACGCATTCTCGCGGTTCGCAAAGCAGCACCGCAAAGCACCTTGATTGTTGATGCCAACGAAGCCTGGGACCAAACCTGCTTTCAGGAGAACATGAACGCCTGTGTCACCGCCGGTGTTGAGCTCATCGAACAGCCGTTACCGGCAAAAGAGGACGATCTTCTTGCTTCGATAGACCATCCCATCGCCATCTGCGCGGACGAGAGCCTTTCGCCCGGCAAGGGCCTCGATGGCCTGAAAGCGAAATACGATGCGGTCAACATCAAGCTCGACAAGGCCGGCGGGCTGACCGAAGCGCTCAAACTTCTGGAAGCCGCCCGCGGCGCCGACTTCAAGGTTATGGTCGGCTGCATGCTCGGAACCTCGCTCGCGATGGCGCCCGCCGTTTTGCTTGCGCAAAAGGTCGACTTTGTCGATCTGGACGGACCGCTCCTGCTCGCCCATGACCGGTCGCCGGGACTGACGTTCGAAGGCAGCACGCTTTATCCGCCTGTCGGGGCGCTTTGGGGCTAGCCAGAGCTCTCGGTTCCCTGCACTACTCTCATCCTGATCTGCCGGCGGATCATTGGCGTCAGAACAAATAGGGCTGCCGTGCCAACGGCGGCGACCCCAGCCATGAGATAAAACGGGGCATGCGGATCGGTCTCGTAAAGCGCTCCGGAGACCGCAAGTCCAGCGGACATCTGCACGCCGATCGACATCATGAACAGTCCCTGCCCCGTCCCGGCCCATCGAGAGGGAACGACCTTCGACAGGATTGCCACGGCGCCGAGATGCGCTGCCCCGAAGGTCAGTCCGTGCAGGAGCTGCAACGCGACCAGAAACGCGAGCGTGTCGGCAAACGGAAACAGAACCCAGCGAATGACGGACGCGATGCCCGCGACGATCAGGAAGGTCGGCGGATCGAAGCGCAGCGAGAGTTTTCCGGCAACCGTGAAAAGTGCGACTTCGGCTACAACGCCGATGGCCCAGAGCGCGCCAATGGCAAAGTCCGGAATATGGTTCGCCTGCAGATATATCGTGCCGAAACCGTAGAAGGCAGCGTGGGATGCCTGAAACAGCCCGAGAACAACAAGAACAGGCCAGAACCAGATTTCTCGAAAGGGAGCAACCTGGCCAGTCTCGTTGCCGCTCTCATGTGCCTGGTCGCGTTGTTGCCGTGGCAATGACATCACGACTGCGCCGGTCACAATGGATGACAGCGCGGTCAATGCCAGCACGAGCCATGAGGAAGTTGCGGTCGCAAGCGCTCCGCCGGCCATGTTGGCAACGATGAAGCCGACAGATCCCCAGAGCCGCATCCTGGCGTAGTCTGCGCCCGTGTTTTTCGAAACGTCCAATGCGTAGGCATCGCTGAGCGGCAGAACCGGTCCCTTGACCACCATGTATCCGATAATGGCCGTTCCAGCGAGCAGCAGCCCGCCAGGCAGGAACAACATCGAAATGAAGCCTGCCCCGATGAGCGAGTAAATCAGGATAGACAGACGCCGTTGACCGGTCCTATCTGCAATATTTGACAATATTGGACTGGCTGCGGTGCGGGCGATGGTCCCGACACCAAGTATAAATCCGATTTCAGCAGCGCTCAGTCCGCGAAATTCCAGCACAAGCGGGAAAAACGGCAAGAAAAGTCCAAACCCGAAAAAGTGGCAAGCAAACAAGGCAGCAACCCGGGCGCTAATACTGCTGGATATTTTTGTCATAAAGTCACGAGCAAGGCCTCGAACCACGCTTGCATAAAGGGATGTTAACGATTTTCACCCTACGCTCAAAGCGAAGTTGTCCGTGTTAAGGCAACACACGATCCTTAGGCAAGTCGAGATTCGCGTCCATATGAAAGCGGAAGCAACACAGGAAGAACCAGAGGTGATCGGCGACGCCGAATATCACACTCTTGAACAGACCCTGATGGAATCCGATCGCGGGCGACGGTTCCTGAAGGAGTTTCTCAAGCGCAACCAGACGCCGGAAACAACCGAGATTCTCGGGGCAATTCAAAGGCTTGAAAAAGTCGTAACCCGGCAGCGCAAGGTGCCGGACCTCGACCAGATCCGCCTTGACATCGCCGACATGCACGAGGCGATCGAACGGACGAAGGCCGAGATCGCCAACATCAAGGACGAAGGTGACGAAAGCAACCGCTTCGTCGATGCCTCCCACGAGCTTGATGCCATCGTAACCCAGACCGAGGGCGCGACTCAGTCGATTCTCGAAGCTGCGGAGCAGATCCAGGAACAGGCTTGGGTGTTGCGAGAAAACGGCGCGGACAACGCGGCCTGCGATGACATCGACGCTAAGGCGACCGAAATCTTCATGGCCTGTTCCTTCCAGGATCTCACCGGCCAGCGCACCAACAAGGTTGTGCAGGTTCTGAGGTATCTGGAAAGCCGCATCAACCTCATGATCAACATCTGGGGCATTGAGGACATGGAAGCGGGCGACGACGCAGGTCCCGTCGACCAGCGTCCGGATGCTCACTTGCTGAACGGCCCGCAACTGAAAGGCAACGGTGTTTGCCAGAACAGCGTCGATGAACTGATGTCGGTCAGCGACGACGTCTTCAACGCCGCGCTTGAAGAGGCCGGAGCCGATATTGCGGTCGAAACCGCCGAGGCCTCCGGACCTTCTGAAACTGCCACCGACGCCGACGTCGACGCCATCATGGCCGCCGCCGATGCAACAATGGACGCAGCCGCAATCGATGACATGTTTGCGTCCGCACCTGCTGAAACGGACGAAGCCGACGAAACAGCTGAAGAGCCTGACGCGGACGAAACCGATGAGTTTGCCACTGCAGACCCGGACGCCACGCTGGACGAAGCAGCCATCGAAAGGCTGTTCGACAGCGAAGTCAGCGCGACCGACGAAGAAGCAGAAGCCGATGAAGCCTGGGAACTGACCGAGGAGACAGCGGCGGACGAGGAAACCAGCTCAGACCCGTTGAAGCAGCTTTCCGAGGCCGAGCGTCAGGCACTGTTCAACTAATTTCATGACCGCAGAAATCAGAAAAGGGCGTAGCTATTTGCTACGCCCTTTCTTGTTGCATGTCGCGCTCGACCACCTCGTAGTGGGCGGCGCGACAGTTAACTCCTTTAAGCACTGCTGATTTTCTGGAAGAAGTTCTCTGCCTGCTGGCTCAGACCGTCAGCGTGGTTCTTGAGAGATGCCGACATTTTCTGGATGCTGCCAGCAGTTTCTTCAACACTTTCAACCGACTGCCTGACCGCCGAGATTTCTGTCGTGAACGCTTGCGTTCCCTGGGCTGCGACCTGAACGTTGCTGGAGATTTCCTCAGTCGCCGACGCCTGTTGTTCGACCGCCGAAGCGATCCCGGTCGCTATTTCAGAGAGCTCTTCAATGACCGCTGTGATGCCTTCGATCTCCTGCACCGATTTGTTCGTTGCCTGCTGAATGCTCGCGACCTGTTCCGTGATTTCATCGGTTGCCTTGGTGGTCTGGCTGGCCAGTTCCTTGACTTCCGCAGCAACGACAGCAAATCCTTTTCCCATTTCGCCGGCTCTTGCCGCCTCGATGGTTGCGTTGAGAGCGAGAAGGTTTGTTTGCTCCGCGATATCGGAGATCAATCCAATCACCGACCCGACCTGATCCGCGAAACCCGCCAGTTCGGTCACCGTCTGATTTGTGCTCTGTGCACCTTCCACTGCTCTTTGCGCCATTTCCCGCGATTGGCCCGCCTGTCGTCCGATCTCCATAATCGAAGCCGACATTTCCTCGGTCGCCGTCGCGCTCGACTGCACACCGCTCGCAGTCTCGTTGGACGATGCATCCATAGTGGACACGCGTTGTCCGATCGCACCGGTCTCCCGGCTAAGGCTGCCTGACGAAATCTCCAGTTCCTCGGACGCAGCACCCAGGGCACCGGTCGCAGCGCCAAGAGCATCCTGGAAACTAACGACGGCATCCTTGAGCTGTTGTTCCTTTTCAACCGCGTCAGCGACCATCTTGTTGTGATAGGTCGAAATCGCAACGTCCATGTCGAGCATGACGAGCTTTGTCACCATGTTAAGCGTGGCAGTCAGTTTCCTGCTGGCAATGAAACGATTTTTAACAAGGACTTCGCTCAGTTTGCTCAGCGCGAAGGAATACCCGCCGATATACCAGCTTGGCTCAAGGCCGATCCCGACATGCGCGAGGCCGATCCGTACAGCCCTCTCAAGGTAACGTTCGTCCGGACCGTCAGAAAACAACGACTGCCAATGGGCCATCTGCGCAGCGACCAGCCTGTCCTGCTGGTCTCCGACAAGGTCGGCAAGATGCGGAACCGATTTCACATGCTCATAAAATCCGTCCAGGATCGCCGGCATTTCCGCTTCGATAACCGGCCATGTCGACCGCGCCAGCTCCCGCTCCGCATCCGTAAACCGGAAAAAACGAAGCCGCTCACTCAAGGTGACCTCTTGCATTTCAGCCCAAGCTCCCACAAACTTTGGTTGTATTGCGCCGGAGATTTGCACAACCCGGATCAACAAGACGTTAATAAAAATCGCCTGCGCCCTACCTCGGAAGCTGTTCTCTAAATTACCTAAGTAAAAAATGCTTCTATATCAAAAACATACTCCGAACACAAAAATTACATCGACTTGTTATACTTTGTAGTTAGTCCTACATGAGCATATCGTAGAAATACTTATATCAACTAACTTGCAACATACTTTACCAGCTAACCGTCGGATATTGCGTGTTGAAAATTCTCGAACGAGCCGACGGACTTAGCGCGACAGCGCACGTGTCAACATGTCCGGGTCAACGTTGCCACCCGTCAGAACAAGGCCCACTGTCTTTCCCTGCAGGGAAAGCTTGTCCGACAGCAGCGCAGCGAGAGCTACGGCGCCACCCGGTTCGACCACAAGCTTCAGTTCCCGGAAAGCAAAAGCAACTGCCTCCAACGCTTCTTCATCGGAAACCGTCGCGCCCTCAGCCGCGAGCTGACGTAAAATGGAAAAGCCGATTTCGCCAGGCGTTTCCGAAAGCAGCGCATCACAGACCGACCCCGACTTGGCTGTATTGGACAATAGGGCTCCTGCTTCCAACGACCGCTTGTAGTCATCGAACTGCTCGGGCTCGACCGTGTGAAACCGTGTTTCCGGAGATTTGTAGGCAAGAGCGAGTGCAATGCCGCTGGAAAGGCCACCACCTCCGGTACAGGCCAGAACATCGTCTAGCTGGATGCCCATTTCCTCCGCTTGAGTGGCCAGTTCGAGGCCGACGGTTCCCTGCCCTGCTATGACCGCCGGATCATTGAAGGGGTGAACGAAGGTGGCTCCGGTGTCGGCACATAGGCGCGCGGCAATCGCTTCTCTGTCCTCGTGCTCCCGGTCATATGTGACGACCTCAGCTCCGAAATCACGCGTCCTCTGGAGTTTGATCCTGGGTGCGTCTTCGGGCATCACGATCGTTGCCGGGATCCCCAGAATGGCTGCGCTCGCAGCAACTCCCTGGGCGTGGTTACCTGAAGAACAGGCCACAACGCCATTCTTGCGGTCGTCTTCAGGTATCTGGTTCAGGCAGTTGAACGCCCCGCGAAACTTGAAGGATCCGCTGCGCTGAAGGTTCTCCGGTTTGATCAGAACGGTCGATCCCGTCCGTTCATCAAGTGCCGGATGACGCAGCAAGGGTGTGAAAACCGCATGCCCCCTGATACGTCCGGCTGCCTGGGCGACGTCCTCAAAGGTGACGGCCTTGCCGGAATAGTCCGGCAGAGCATCTGAATTCGGGTGTGCAATGGTGTCGGTCATCGGCATTGATCCAGAAGCAAATACGTTTCTGTTCCGATGACTAGTTTGGATTCGAGCTTAACTCAATATCGCCGGTCGAATTTCCCGGTGCCGCCTCCGAAACAGCCCAGGATCTTCAGAGCGATATCGACTTCATTCAGCAGCTTTGGCGTCGTTCGACAGACTGTTGTAGAGGTCGCTGGCCTCAACGCAATTGTCCAGAAACTGCTGTGCACTTGCCGCCCAGGTGTAGTTCATCGCGATCTTGCGGCAGTGGTCACGAGGTATCTTGAGAGCAGCCACAGCCGCCTCCTGCAGGTTCTCAGACAGAACCCCGGCTCCGGTATCGCCGATCACATCGACCGGACCCATCACCGGAAAGGCTGCCACGGGCACACCGCAGGCAAGCGCTTCGAGCATCACGTTGCCAAACGTGTCCGTCAGCGAGGGAAACACGAATACATCACCATCCGAATAGTGACGCGCAAGGTCTTCGCCAATTTTGGCACCGGTAAAGTGCGTATCCGGATATTCACGTCGCAAGGCGTCCAGCTGCGGACCGCCACCGACAACCACCTTCGACCCCGGCAAACTCAAGTCGAGAAAAGCCTTGATGTTCTTTTCAATCGCAACACGGCCGACATACATGAACACCGGGCGCGGCAAGTCGTCCGGCAGAACTGAACCCTCATAGGGCTTGAAAAGGTCTTCGTCGACACCGCGCGACCAGCGCATCAGGTTTTTGAACCCCCGCGCCGTCAGGTCGTTTTCCAGCGACTGCGTTGCGACCATGCAGCCACCGCCAGAATTGTGGAAACGCCGCATCCATCCGTAGGACCAGGACAACGGCACCGGCATACGCGAGGACAGATATTCCGGGAAACGGGTGTGGTAGCTCGTCGTAAACGGCTGACCCGCCTTGCGCGCAACGCGTGCCGCCAGAATGCCGAGCGGCCCCTCTGTGGCAATGTGCAGGTGCTCGCAATCGAATTCCTGGATTTTCCGGCGAATAACCCCTCGATGGGTGAGCGACAGGCGGATTTCGGGATAGGTTGGGCAAGGCAACGTCCTGAAGGCCTGCGGCGTCAGAAACTCAACCCTGACGCCGATTTTGACAAGCTCTTCAGCCGTTCGCTCCAACGACCTGACGACACCGTTTATTTGCGGATGCCAGGCATCCGTCACGATCAGGATGGAACTCATGCGGCGACCGGGGCTTCCTTGGATTTGGTCGGCGCGATGCCCTCCTGGGTCTGATCCACCCATCGGATCACCTCAAATGTCCCGTCATGATGCTCGGCCACCGCGGTGCAGCTTTCGACCCAATCACCGGTATTGATGTAGTGAATACCGTTCATGTCGTTGTTCGCTGCGTGGTGGATGTGACCACAGATCACGCCGTCGACACCTTGCCGACGTGCTTCGTCGCTGAGAGTTTCTTCAAACCGGCCGATAAAGCTCACGGCGTTCTTGACCTTGAGTTTTGCCCAGGCAGAAAGCGACCAGTAGGTCAGACCGAGACGGCGGCGGAAGAAATTGACCCATGTGTTGATGCTGAGCGCGGTCACATAGGCTTTGTCGCCGAAAAAGGCGAGCCATTTGGCATGCCTTATGACGACATCGAACTGATCGCCGTGGATAACCAGATAGCGTTTGCCGTTCGCTGCCTCGTGCACGATGCTGTCGGCCACTTCCACGCCGCCGAAATGCGTACCGAGAAAGTTTCGCAGGAATTCGTCGTGATTCCCCGGAATGTAGAAGACCCGCGCTCCCTTGCGCGCCTTGCGAAGGATCTTTTGCACCACGTCATTGTGAAATTGCGGCCAGTACCAGGATTTTTTGAGACGCCAGCCATCGACAATGTCACCGACCAGATAAATGGTCTCGGCGTCGTTGTCCTTTAAAAAGTCCAGCAGAAATTCAGCCTGACATCCGCGCGTGCCCAAATGCACATCCGAAATGAACAAGGCCCGGTAATGACGCGATGCCTCTGCGGTAGACATGGCATTTCTCCAATTTCCGTTAGGAGCGCTATAGACGCGATTCAAGTTTCATTATTATGACAAATCAGGTGACTTCGTGAGGAGCCCCCGATTTCCACTCTAATGATTAATTTGACACCGCAAGCACAGCTGAACCCGTGCCAGCGGCACTTCATGCGACACTCTATGGATTTGGGGCCAAGGGGAAAAAAAGCAATCGTCTGCACATTGAGCCGAGCACTTGGTAGAGGGTGCGCTGAAGCCGGCTGCGATCGTGCACTCAACGGCCGGCAGCAGTTAGAACCACCCGAAACGCCACTGCAAATTACAGGCTTAAGCAAAAAAAGGCCGGGTCATTGCCCGGCCTTTTCTTGCGAACATGCGCAAATATCAGAACTTGTAACGCAGCGACGCGGACAGAATGTTCACGTTGCTGTCCACGTCGGCCACGTAAGTGCCGAAACTGGCATTAAAGTCCTGGTGGTTGGAATCGATATTGATGCTCGTTGATTCCGGAATAATGTGGGTATAGCCGAGATCAAACGACATGTGCTTGTTGAAGTTGTAACTTGCCCCGGCCGACAGCCACCAGCGATTGTTGTCCGGCAGACGCGTTGAGCGGATTTCCTCGTCGATCGGCGAAATTTCGTAACCCACGCCGGCGCGAAGGGTCAGCTTTTCGTTGAAATCATATTCGCCGCCGACCGAGAAGAACCAGCCATCGTCGTAGTTGAAGTGCAGCGTCGTAAGCGCCGCGCCGGACACGGCAGATGTCGCGACCGGGGATTTCAGACGGCTCCAGTTCGTCCATTCGACCGTGCCAAGAAGGCGGATCTTGTCGGTCACCGTCTGCTTGGCGGAAACATTCACCATGTCGGGCATGACGACGCCGAGCTTGATGCGATTTGTCACACCGCTGGCATAAAGGTCGCCCTTGAGCTGGTGGCCGATCCCGGAGCGGTATCCGATCCCGATTTCCGTTCCCTCGAATGGCTTGACGGTCACGCCGGCGGTAACGCCGACACCAAAACCCGAGCCGGAAATTTCATTGGAGCGCGCAAAACCTGGGGATGTGGCATCCGCAGACTTCAGGCTGACATCAAGATACTGGACCTGGAAACCAACAGCCACGGCAAACATGTCGTTGATTTGATAGGCAACGTTCGGGTTGACATTGACCGAAAAAACTTTCGAGGACCGGGAATAAAACTGCGCCGCCCAGTTTTGTTCAGGCTTCGTTGTCAGGCCGAAAGGCGAATTGATTCCGACACCAAAGACCCACTTCTCGTCCGGACGGTAAGAGATATAGGTGGCCGGAACGAAGGCATCCGACGCAATATCGCCACTGCCAATGGACGATGTGCCGACAGCGCCACCACTCAGCGTTCCGTCTAACTCCGCATATGGCACGATCAGCGAACCATGTGTCTCGATGGTCCAACCCTTTTGCGCACCGATCAGAGATGCCGGGTTCCAGTACATTGCCGAGATTGTCGCGCCTGAAGTTCCGTAACCCGCAAACGAAGTCCCCTGGAAATATGCGCTCTGTTCCCTGATTGCGAATGCACCGGCATGCGCTGCACTTGCGGTCACCGCAAGCGCAAGTGCAGTGGATGTGAATAGAAACGTGTTTTTATTTGCCCACTTCATGGTTTTTCTCCCACCCCCCTCCCCGCGGAGGAAATCTGACTACAGAGGCAAGGTTTTTCCGAGAGTGAGATCTGACGCAAGCATAGAAATATTCGGAAAGTGCAGCTAATTTCTTATGCTGCAGCGCGATATACTCAACAAATCGACAGTTTGCGCATCAACCTGGACACAAAACGCAACCAAAACGTCTTGATCCAAGGCTGTTTGTCACAGATCCGACACACCAATCGATAGTTGCATAAAAAATAGGCAGTTCAGGCCGAGCATTCCTTTAACGTCAATTAAGCTAGGCTCGTTGCGGCATTGCAACACGTACCCCAAGGGCATGTGTACAAAGATTGGCGCGCAATGCGACTCGACCCCTGATAATTCATCGAATGGGCCTTAAAACTTCTCGCGCGATCGCGCCTCGAACGCGCCAGTGCGAAGCAACACGCGCCGCTGTTTCCGTCTCTTGACCTGCTCTTCCAGGCGCGCCGGTCGAAGGCACCCGGCGCGCACCATTGCAGTCAGCTGTTGGCATCGCGCGCGGTCATGAACCTGCGCATGGCAACCTCGCTCCAGGGAGCGAGCCGTTGCCGGGCTGCGAGATGGCTGTCGTAGATGCGCTTGCTGAGCGGGTCCTTTTCCGCGAACTCCAAAAGCACCGCCGCTGCGGTCGTGCGCAAGGCGTCAAGAACGTCGTCCGGATAGGGCTTGACGATCACACCATCCTCTTCTTGAAGCAGTTTCAGGCTGCCTGCATTTTCCCAATCGCTTTCAGCCAGGGCGCGCCCGTTCTCTGCACGGCAGGCTTCCAGAACGATCGCGCGAAGTTCCTCCGGCAACCCCTCAAGCGCAACCTGGTTGAACAGGGCCTCGCCGGTCCCGTTCGGTTCATGAAAGCCAGGCGAGTAGTAGTTCTTGGCAACCTTGTGGAACCCCATCGCCCGATCGGACCAGGGTCCGAGAAACTCTGTCGCGTCAAGCACGCCGGACTGAAGCGCCTGGAACAATTCGGCCGGCGGCAAGCCGACCGGTGTAGCGCCAAGCCGCCGCATGACCTCGCCTCCCAGGCCCGGCATACGGATCTTCAGGCCTGTCAGGTCATCAAGGCCGTTAATGTCCTTCTTGTACCAGCCTCCCATCTGAACCCCGGTATTGCCTGCCATGACAGGTTTGACACCGAACGGCAGGTAGAGCTCGTCCCACAGCGCCTGTCCACCACCGCGCTCGATCCAGGTGATGTGCTCATGCGGCAGCAGCCCGAACGGGATCGCCGTGAAAAAGACCGAGGCAGGGATCTTGCCTTGCCAGAAGAAGGAGGCGGTATGTGCCATCTGCGCCGTGCCGGCCGCGACCGCGTCAAAGACCTCGAGCGCAGGGACCAGTTCACCGGCCGCATAAAGGCGGATACGAAAATGCCCCGCGGACATTTTTTCAACCTGGTCGGCGATCCTTTGGGCCGTAACGCCGGGACCTGGCAGGTTTTTCGGCCATGACGTCACCAGTTTCCACTCGGTCGTGGCCTTGTCCTGGGCCAGCGCAGGCGCTGCCAGCAAGGTCCCTCCGGCGGCAGCCGAGGTTCCCAGCAACGCACGGCGGCTTAGCTTCGTGTCGTTTCCGTCGGACATCTTTAAGTGCTCCAGAGTTTGTAGAAGTGGTGAACCGGTCCGTGGCCACCGCCGATATCGAGCTGGTCTGCGGCTGCAATCGCACCGTGGACATACTGCTTGGCGTCGCGTGTTGCCGTTTGAAGATCGGAACCTTTGGCAAGAGCTGCCGCGATTGCCGACGACAATGTACAGCCTGTGCCGTGCGTGTTTTCCGTTTGCAGGCGCTTTTCACGCAGCCAGAAAGTGTTCCGGTCCGTATCGACAAAAAGATCCGCGCTGTCGTCCCCGTCGCTGTGACCGCCTTTCAAGAGCACCGATCGCGCGCCAAGGCGCAGCAGTTGCTCGCCTTGCGTGAGCATGTCAGCTTCGTTTCGCGCAACGGACGTTCCCAGCATATGCGCCGCCTCATGGAGGTTCGGCGTGATAATGTCGGCAAGGGGCACGAGCCTGGACATGAGGCTGGAGACCGCGCCGTCGGCCAGCAATGGATCACCGGACGCGGCCACCATGACGGGGTCAAGCACGACGGGTCCAGTCGCATGCGCCTCCAGACCTTCTGCAACGGCCTCAATGATAACGGAGCTGGAGAGCATCCCGATCTTGGTCGCAGTCACTTTTAAGTCGCTATAGACCGCATCCATCTGGGCGCGCACGAAATCGGGTGGCACATCGTGAATGGCGCTCACGCCAAGCGTATTCTGCGCGGTCAACGCGGTCAGCACGCTCGCCCCGAAGACACCGTTTGCGGAAAAGGTCTTGAGGTCTGCCTGAACACCGGCGCCGCCGCCTGAGTCCGACCCTGCAATGGTCACCGCAATTGCGGTCATGGGATTCTCCTGATTGGTTCTGACTGGAGAGGAGATGGTCAGGCGGTTTTCAGCCTGATCTCGATATCGCGCGAAGTTATTCCGTAAAGGGCATCCAAAAGTTCCGGCACAAGACTTCCGGGGCCCCTCGCCTGCTCCGCAGCCATTTCGCCGGCGATATTGAACACTGACAGCCCACACGCCGCCGCCAGCGCCGTGTCGGTTTCCACGCTGGCAAAAGCTGACAGGACTGCACCGCCGGCGCAGCCGGTCGCGGTGACCCGTGCCAAAAGCGGATGGCCGTTCTGCAATCGGAAATCCTCACCGGAGCTCTCGACCTTGTCTTCGACGCCAGTCACAGCAAGCACGGTGCCAGAGGCAATCAGCGCGTCGACATCCGAACGGTTCGGAAAGAGCGCTTCAAGTTCCGCTTCGTTCAAACGGACCAGATCGGGCTTGAGGCCCATAAGGCCGCGCGCATAATCGCGCCTGATCTCAGAACGATTGACAAAGACAGGATCGATATTGACCGGCCGACCCGCGGCCTTCGCCGCTTCGATGGCAACGGGAATGGCTTCGCGCCGCGCTTCATCCAGTGTTCCCAGATTGATCAGCAGGGCGTCGGAGCTTGACGCGAAGCCGGCAATCTCTTCGCGCGAAATCGTCATGGAAGGGACAGCGCCGATTGCCAAAAGCACGTTTGCCGTGAAGGTCTGTGCCACCGCATTTGTTATGGCGTGGACACGGGGCGCTGATTTTCGAACCCGTTGAAGCAAGTCGAAAACAGTGTCTGCCGAAAGGGCCTGCGTGGACGCGGCAACGGTGAGGCTCATGCATCTCCTCCGGGAAACGAGCGTTTCAAATCGAAGGGATGAAAAGAAGGAGATCGGCCGACGGCCCCCAAGATCTTCATCTCAAATCCCTCCGCCGGTATCAACCGGATCAGGTTCAAGGAGTTGGCCATTCGCCTCTCAGCCCGGTCGAAGATTGCCGGGCACCCCCATGAGATGCCTGCACTGCTAACAAGCCCGCTACGCGAATGCAAGCCCTGAGCGAAACCGCACCAGGTTTCGGCAATTGACTGAAGCCGTGAGATGCGCGATGTCCTTGGTCATTCCTTGAAGAGCAAAACGCCGGAGTGACGCATGGTTCCGTTTTTCGTGATGATCAAATGCCAGCTGGGCAAGACCTACCAGGTTGCCAATGCCATCGCCGACGCGGAAATCGCTTCAGAAGTCTATTCCACCAGCGGCGACTACGATCTTCTGGTAAAGTTTTACGTCGACGACGGTGCCGATATCGGTCACTTCGTCAACGAAAAGGTTCATCCGATCGGCGGAATTCAGGACACCAAAACGATTATCACATTCAAAGCCTTTTAGAGCTCCGCACCGCCGCACGACTGGAGGTCAACCATGCGATTTCTATCACTGGCGGCATGTGCCGTTAGCTTAGGCGTTTTGACGACTGCAGCATCCACCCGTGTGAATGCGCAAGGCATGCCACCTGAGCAGATCAAGCAAATTCTCGACGTGACAAAGGCAAACTGGGTGGCGTTCCGTGACTGGCAGGGACAGCAGCTGATCTACTTCACGCACCTTGAATCCTGGAAATGCGGGATCGACTATGTCTTTTACGGCCTGAACGGCGGACCACTGGACCAGATGTGGGAGCTGGACGAATGTGATCCCGACAAGCCCAACGCGGTGCTGAAGGAAAAACCCTATATCGAGCTCCCGGCCGGATCGACCCAGTCCATCAGCGTTCAGCTGGTCTACCCTGACGGTACCAAGAGCCCGGTCGAGACATTCGAGTACAAGCCGTAGAAGATCATCGGGGGCTTCGTTGTCGCCTGACGCGAACTGGTGGTGTCACTAACGCAGTTAAGCACGACTGCTTAATTTGCAACAAAACCGGTTTGGTCCGTCATTCCTGGACTTAATCCGGCAATCCAAGCCGTACCGTCGCCCCAAACAAAGATCCCCGACCCGGGAAAGGACACGGCATGGGTCCCATGGTCAAGCCATGGGACGACGCAACTAAAAGGGGATGCCGATTTTGAGCGGCGCCTCTAATCTCCACCGCGCCAAATCCAGGCCCGCGGTGGGTCAAAGCCAAAACACGGAGCAGCGGGCGGGCCAGATGCAGAAAGCCTGGCAACAGAAAGAGAAGGCGAAATCGTCTCACGATCTCGAAGGTGTCGACGCACGCCGCGCTTTGGTGCGGTCGAGGCCGAGTTTGTGTTCGCGGTAGATCACGAACACTCCGGCGGCAATCACAACCACAGCTCCTATGATCACCTCCGGAACAGGCGTTTCTGAAAAAACCAGCCAGCCGACGATGATCGCCCAAAGCATGTTGACGTAGTCGAACGGCGCAATGGTCGACGCCTCGGCATATCGATAGCTTTGTGTCAGCAGGATCTGGCCGACACCGCCGGCCAGGCCAATCAGAAGCAGCAGCCCGGCTGTATTTATGTCCGGGATCACCCAGGCCTGTCCCGGCAGCACAAGGCCGAGCGGCAAGGTCAGAAGCGACAGCACCGTGGACGAGGCGGCAAACCATGTCACGATCGTTGAGGTGCGCTCCGTCTCGCACAATTTGCGTACCGTGATCATGGCAAGCGCCGCAAACCCAGCCGCCATGATGCCTAGTAAGGCACCAAAGGTCGACGGCGTGTCCAACTCGTTCTCGCCAAGATGTGGAGAGAGCACGATCAATATGCCGAGGAACCCAACACCAACCGCGCTCCAGCGGTAGATCCTGACCGGCTCACCCAGCAGGAAGAAGGCAAGGACGACCACGAAGAGTGGTGTCGCAAACCCAATCGCCGTCGCATCTGGCAGCGGCAGCAGATAAAGCGCGGTAAAGGAACAGACCATGGCAGACAACCCGACGGTGGCGCGTGTCAGGTGTCCTTTCGGATTGCTTGTTTGAAAAGCAAGTCTCAGTTCCCCCCTGAGCGCAACCATCAACAGAACCGGAAACAAGCCGAAGAAATTGCGCGCAAAAACCAATTGGCCGATCGGCACGTCTTCTGCCGCTATTTTCAAGGAGGCTGCCATGACAAAAAACGTCATCGACGACAGGAGCTTCAGCGAGATGCCAAGCAGCGGCGCGTGCCGTGTCATGCCGGTGGGTGCCGGCGGACCTGAAATGCGGGAACGGAGGCTTTTGAAGGCCATGAAGTACATCCGGGACCGGCGCTAAACGGAATTGCTCTCCTGATGCACCGGACCGAAGGATCGAGAAGAGCCGCAAAGATCCACCCTCGGCCGTCTTTTACAGCCGTCTGCAAAAAGTCCAATCCGGAGCGAGCTTGGAGTCAGGTGGGAGCATGAGTTACGTACGCGCGAGTATCAGGCCTCGCCTGCAAGATTGCAATCCGGCACGGCGCGCATTTGCCGAGTTTGGCAACATGGCAGCCATGCACCCGGCGACTCGTGAATGAAGCAGCGCCTTAGCGCACGATCACGCTGACGGTCTTATGTGTCCATGCCATAGAGCCTGCCCTCCTGCTCATCGAGCATTCTGGCGACTTCTTCGGGCGACATCGCTTCCCGCTCGGCGATGGAGACTTCAAAGCCCTTGAGGCGCTTGTAGATAGACAAAAGCTCGATGATCGTCGACCACGAGTTCACCAGGTACTGGAATGAATTCGAAACCTGACCGAACGCCGTGAGGATCTGCTGCACGATGCCGTAGGTAATCGCACCGGCAACGATCGTGGGGACAAGGATGAAATAGGTGAACAGGTTATCCGCCTGAATGTAAAAACCTCGTGCCAGATTGAAATAGAGATAATGGAAATAAAGACGGAAATAGTTCTTCCGCACATTGCCGAACAGCTCTTTCAGCGTTGGCGGAGTGGCCCGGTGTTCATGATCCTCGCCGTAGACGAGTTCCTTGCGGTACGCCGCCTCCACGCGCTGATTGTGGAACTCCAGACCGGGCAGCCGTATCCCCACAACGGCCAGCAGTAACGTGCCGAAAAGGGACCAGAGGATTGCGGCCGTGAAGAGCGGAGCGGGTATTTCTCCGACGATCGGCAAGGCAGTGACGTGAACGGACAAGGCAAAGAGCACCGGCAGGAAGGCGATGAGCGTCATCACGGCGTCGATCATCGAAACCCCGAGGCCTTCCATAATCGACGCAAAGCGCATCGTGTCTTCCTGAATACGCTGGGAGGCGCCTTCGATGTGACGCACGTTCTTCCACTTGGCGACGTAGTAGTCGTTCATCGCGGTGCGCCAGCGGAAGATATAGTGACTGACGAAAAACCTGTTCGCGACAAAGAGGGCCATCGAAAGACCCGCAATTTGCGCGAAAATGAACATCAGCGAATAAAAGTCGGCAGCGACAACGCCCTTGTCGCCCTCAAGCGCGTTTTGCAGCGTGTCACCGAAGGGCCGGCGCCAGTTGTTGATGGCAACGGAAACCTGAACGGAAAAGTAAGTGACGAAAATGATCAGGGACGAGCCCCAGACCGACCAGATGTGCCATTTGTGATCCCTGGAGAAATACCACCAGAAGCCACCGAAAGCCGCCGTAAACAGAGCGTAATAGGTGTAAAACCAGAGAAACTGGGGCGTAACAAAGAACCTCAGGTCAATAGGTGGAGGACCTTCAGGCGTTTTTCCAAATCCAAGTGTTTCGCCGAGGTCATTTGCAAACCCGTACCAGATGAGAACTGCTATCAGAGCCCAGATGGCGGCGGAGGAAAAGAACAGCTTTGGTGCTGGAAAGAAAGACCTGAACAAGGTTTGGAGCCTGCTGTCTGGTTGGAATGGATTACGCGTATGTGTCTGATACGCCAATTTGGGGCAACAAGATGCCGATTAAAACGATAAATTCAAACAAACCACAGACACGAAACTGAGAGCCCCGCCTGCAAAGCCAAACCGAATCTCGTGAATTTCAGAAAATTCTACTGTTACATCAACCGTTTTACAGCGGCCTTACCAGCGAATGCGAAGCTCAATTGGAAAAGGCGCCGGTTTGGGCGCCTCTTCGTTTCTTCTGCATCTCTTGCTACTTCGCCGCTTCAATCGCTTCCCAGACCCGAAGCGGTGTTGCCGGCATGTCGATGAGTTCGCTCACACCGGCACCATCCTTCAAAGCATTCTGGACGGCGTTCATGACCGCTGCGCAGCCGCCGATCGTTCCGGCCTCGCCTGCACCCTTGATGCCCATGGCATTGGTCGTGGACGGCACGTTGCGCGTCTCGAAATGGATGTCGGGAAGATCAGCTGCCCTCAGCAGGCGGTAGTCGAGGAGTGAAGCGGTCAGAAGCTGGCCGTCCTCGTCATAGATGGTTTGCTCACAAACCGCCTGGCTGACGGCGTTTGCGGCACCGCCAATCACCTGCCCTTCCAGAAGCAGCGGGTTTACCGTAACCCCGAAGTCGTCAACAATGACGTAGTTCAGGATTGCTATGTCTCCCGTGTCCGGATCAACTTCGAGTTCGCAGATATGCGTTCCGTTCGGATAGGTGGCTTCGTCCTGCCGGACCTCTTCGCGGGCAGATAGTGTTTCCCCGGCTCCGGCGACGATCTCGGCAAGCGTTACCTGCTGATCCGTTCCAACCACACGAACGACACCGCTTTCCAGTTCGAGGTCTTCGATGCCGGCCTCCAGGCGGTCGGCGGCCAGCTCCTTGACTTTCTTGACAAGCGTATCGCTGGCATCGCGGACCGAGGGCAGACCCAGCGGGATGGAACGGGACCCGCCGGTACCGCCGCCATTTTCGACACGGTCGGTGTCCCCCTGAACCACGGCGACATCCTCGATCGTTACACCGAACTTCTCGGCAACCACCTGGCTGTAGGAGGTCGCATGTCCCTGCCCGTTCGTCTGGGTACCGATCAAAAGCGTCAGATTGCCGTCCTGGTTAAGTTCAAGCGTGGCTTCCTCACCGCCGGGAAACGCGCACGCCTCGATGTAGCAGCAGAGGCCAATCCCCCGGAATTTGCCGGCCCCGGCACTCTCCGCCTGGCGGTCCTTGAACCCTGCCCAATCTGCAACTTCAAGGGCCTTGTCCAGATGTCCGACATATTCACCGGTGTCGTACATACGGCCGGTTTGTGTGGTGTAAGGCAGCTGGTCGGGTCTGATGAAGTTTCGCTTTCGAATCTCGACGGGTCCGAGTCCCGTTTCTTCTCCTGCCTTGTCCATCAGCCTTTCAATGAGATAGGCTGCTTCGGGACGTCCAGCGCCGCGAAAAGCGTCCGTCGGAACGGTGTGCATATAGACACCGTCGGTTTTCGCAAACACGGCAGGAATGTCATAAAGGCCAGACGACATCGCCGTTCCCACCCAGGGAATGAATGGCGCGAACTGGCTGAGGTAAGCGCCCATCGCCGCCTTCACGTCCACTTTGAGGCCGAGGATCCGGTGATCCTTGTCGAGCGCCAGCTCTGCACGGCTGAGATTGTCCCGCCCGTGCGCGTCGGTGATGAAGTGCTCCATCCGTTCACCACTCCAGCGAACAGGCTTTCCGATCCGCTCAGCGGCGATCATCAGCAGCGGATATTCCCTGTAGCAGAACGCTTTCGTGCCGAAACCGCCGCCGACTTCCGGCGTGATCACCTGCACCTGTTCCTTCTCCAGACCGAGTACCTTGCAGATCACGTCCCGCATGCCATGTCCGCCCTGGGTTCCCAGGGTCAGCTTGAAACGACCGGTTTCCGCGTTTAGTTCCGCGACGCAACCACGCAGTTCCATGTAGTTGGCGACAATCCGGTTGTTGACGATATCAATGGAAACGGTTTTTTCGGCCTCCGAGAAAGCCCGTTCTGTCTTGACTTCATTGCCATGACCAAACGTAAAGGCAACGTTGGAGCCGTGTTCCGGCCAGACCTTGACTGCATCAGGGGCAAGCGCCTCTTCAATGCCGACCACAACGTCGAGCGGCTCATAGTCCACCTCAACCATTTCCGCAGCGTTTCGGGCCGTGTTGAGATCGTCTGCCACAACGAATGCAATCGCATCACCGACAAAACGAACTTCGTCCTCACACAAAAGCTGGTGCGGCGGCTGCCAGAAGTCCGACCCGTCGATCTGCTTCAGCCGCGCCATCATCGGCAGGACCTTGCCCGAAACGTCGGCGCCGGTCAGAACAAGACGGACACCGTCCATTGCCCGAATGTCGTCGGCGTTTTCGACGCGGATCTTGGCATGCGCCATGGCCGAGCGCACGACATAGCCATGCAGGCAGCCGTCCGGCTGGTAGTCAGCGGTATAAATGCCCTCGCCGACAATGAGCGGTTCGTCTTCTTTCCGGCGCAAAGGCGCGCCGACACCGAATTTCGGAGTGACCATCTGGTTCATATATCTGGACCTGTGTTTGGGAGGACTTCCCTGGAAATCAGAAAACCTAAGACCTTGGGTCCGATCTTGGATAGGGCCCAATCGCTACCCTGACCAGTGGGGCTGTTGCCATCGATGCCACCGGACAGACGCGCTGCTCAAGCGAAATATAGCTGGTTCCCTAGATAAGGCAAACATCGCGGCAGCAGCTTTCATTCGCAGCGAAAACCGCATAGCCTACGGTCCCGACACCAATATCAAGTCTGAACGAATTCCCCCAAGCACCGGTTTGCCAGCGTGTGCCCCGTGTTCGTTCGCCCCAGGAAACACATGGATAAGCCCCCCAAAGAGCAGGCGCGCAACGAGGCGTCCCATGCGACAGGAACGCATTCCGCAAATTTCGTCGAGCGCAAGATAACCGCCATGACGGCCAACTTGCCGTCCAACACCATCGGTGCCCTCTGGGTCTTGCTGGCAGCATTCGGCTTTTCCATCATGGTCACGCTTATCAAGTTTGTCGGGCAGGATCTGAGTGTCTTTCAGATACTCGTGGTTCGCCAGGCTGTGATGCTGGTCATCGTCGCCCCGACAATCTTCCGCGGCCTACCCAGTTCGCTGGCGACAAAACGGCCCGAACTTCAGCTCGCACGCGTGCTCCTTGCATCAACAGCCATGCTGTGCGGCTTCACGGCGTTCATTCATTTGCCCTTGGCAGATGCGACTGCCATCAGCTTCTCCAGAACCTTCTTCATCACGATTTTTGCCATCTGGTTGTTGGGCGAAACAGTCGGCGTCCATCGCTGGGGCGCGACCATCATCGGATTTCTGGGTGTCCTTCTCATGCTGCGTCCCGACGCAGAGGGTTTTGTCGACCTTTATGCCCTGCTCGCGATTGCCGGCGCGGCAGGGGCCGGCATGGTCATGATCGTCGTACGCATTTTGACCAGAACCGACCCGCCGGTGACAATCCTGACCTATCAGGCTTTGGGTGTCGGGCTGATCATGCTGATACCGGCTATCCTGACATGGCAGGCCCCGACCTTGCATCAATGGGGTCTTCTGATCCTGGTCGGGATTGTGTCCTGGGCGGCCCAGCTTGCGAACATCAAGGGGTTCAAGGCAGGAGAGGCAACGGCTATCGCATCGCTCGACTACACCAGGTTGCTCTATGCGACAGTGTTCGGCGCCCTTATCTTCAGCCATTGGCCGAGGGCTGAAACGCTGGCTGGTGCCGCAATCATCATCGCGGCCTCGATCTATACGGTCCGCCGCGAAGCCAAGCGAGGACGTGAGTTGGCGCGCGCCGCGGAAGGGCGCAGCGACTCACATTGAGGCAACGCTTCGAAACGATTGCACCGCTCTCCGCGTGACACACACATCGGTGACACCCCGGCCAAGCGAGAGCGCCGCGCCGGGGCCCACTCTCACTCCCTGCTTGTCGAAGGGATCGAGCCAGCTGGCTCATACTGCCCGCAAACCGGCAGCCTCTGGAAACGAGTAGGCCCCGGATCTCCGCTGCGCTCCGTCCGGAGTGACATTCAAGTTCCGCATCGCCTAATTCTTGCGCCGCCCCGGCCCTGAGCCGGGGTCCGCTTGACGATGTCCCCCGGTTCATATCCGGGACAGCAACGAAACGGGTTTTTTCAGGCGTTCTCGGTCTGGGCCTGCGACCGCTTCTGAGCCTCTTCCTCGACCAGTTCCTTTTTGGAAAGCTTACCGACCATGGTCTTGGGAAGTTCATTTCGAAACTCGAATTCACGAGGCATTTCAATAGGTGAAAGATGTTCTTTGAGAAACAACTTCATCTCTTCGCCAGAAAGGGAATATCCCTCCTTGAGCTTAATGAAGGCTTTGGGTGACTGGCCGCGGTATTCGTCCGGAATAGCGATCACGATTGTCTCGTCGACAGCTTCGTTCTGGTAGATTGCTTCTTCGACGACGCGTGGATAGACATTGAAACCGGAACAAAGGATCAGGTCCTTGATCCGGTCCACCAGATAGATGAACCCATCTGCATCCCGATAGCCGACGTCGCCCGTGTGCAGGTAGCCGTCTTCGGTGATTGTATCGGCGGTCGCATCGTCGCGTTTCCAGTAGCCTTTCATGATCTGCGGACCATGCAGCATCAGCTCGCCCTTCTCACCTTCTGCGACTTCCGTTTCCTTGTCTTCAATGCTCACGAAGCGCGCCGTGGTTCCCGGCACAAGGCGGCCGATGGACCCGGCGCGCCGGTTTTCATCGAGCGGATTGACAGCAGCAACCGGCGACGACTCCGTCAGTCCGTATCCCTCAACGAGAATGCAGCCCGTCAGCTTCTCGAAACTTTCCTTGACCTCGACCGGAAGTGGCGCCCCGCCTGAAATGCACAGCGTGATGCTCGACAAGTCGTAGTCCTTGGTCAGGGGCGAGTTGTTGATCGCCGTGTAGATCGTCGGAACGCCCGGGAACAAGGTCACTTGCTTGCGTTTGATCGTGTCCAGCAGCGTCTTCAGCTCAAAACGCGGTTGCAGCACCATCTCGGCGCCCAGAATGATCGACAGGTTTTGCCCAACCGTCATGGCGAAGACATGAAAGAACGGCAGCACGCAGAGCATCTTTTCTTCGCCGAGACGCGCCTTTTCGAAAACGCAGCGCATCTGCTCGATATTGGCTGACAGGTTCTTGTGGGTCAGCATCGCCCCTTTGGGCACGCCAGTCGTGCCGCCGGTGTATTGCAGGACGGCAATGTCGTTTTCCACGTCGATCTCAGCCGGTTTCGGTTGCGCACCGCTGACCTGCAAGTCATCGAACCAGACATGTGAGTCATCGCGCGGAATTGTGGCCAGTTCTTTGCGTTTGAAGAGGCTGAACAGGATCTTTTTCACCGTCGGCAGGCAAAAGGTCATCGGGCAGACGATGATCTTGTCCAGGATTTTCTCTTTCCGGACGTCTTCGACCTTGTCGTAGATTACCTTGAGATCCATCGTCACCATGATGCGCACATCCGCATCGCGTGCCTGGAACGCAATTTCACGCTCTACATAGAGCGGATTGAAATTGGCGACGGTGCCGCCTGCCTTCAAAATCGCAAAATAGAAGATCGTATAGTAAGGCGTGTTCGGCAGGCATAATCCGACATTCACGCCCGGCCCAACGCCCATCGCCTGAAGCCCGGCGGCGGTGCTGTCCACGAGCTCGCCCACCTCTGCATATGTCCAGACCTTGCCCATGAAATCGGCGGCAGGCCTGTCACCGAATTGCGCAACGGTTGCCTCAAGATACTTGTGTACCGGACGGGGCTCAAAGGCCGCGTTCCACTCCTCCGCAGTCGTCATAACGTTCTCCAACGCGTTCTTTTCGCATCAAGCCGCCAGCCGTCTTCCAATGAAGCCTGCCATGCGGCGCGCCTTTCAGCCGATCTCCTCGCTGCCGGCGTAAGGCGCAATGAATGCGTCACCTCTCTGGGTCCTTTTGACATGACGCAACCTTCCGTTCACGTCAACTCGCTACGTAACGACACCCTTTCGTTTTTTTTGTGATCGGGATCCATCATTTGTAGATAAGTCCACAGGCATCGATCGCAATACCAACGGAGATTCAAAAACTTATCAAAAAACGTGACAGGTTTTGCCAGCTTACCGTTTCGGCCAGGTCCAGCGGGGGGGATCAACGCCGTCGACAACCGTTTCTCCGAGTTCCTTGCGCAATTCATAGCGAACGCACCCAGCCTCGGAAGCAAGCGTTTCAACGAGTTCAGCCGCGTGAGAGACAACAACAACCTGGGTCTTTTCGGCTGCGGTGGCGACAAGCCTGGCAAGCGGTTGGAGAAGAGCCGGATGAAGGCTGGTTTCCGGTTCGTTGAGGACCACAAGGGGAGCCGGACGCGGCGACAGCAAGGCTGCGGTCAACAACAGATAGCGCAAGGTTCCATCCGACAATTCGCTCGTGCGAAGCGGCCGGAGCAGGCCTTTCTGCTTCATAAGGAGTTCAAAATACCCGTCATTGACGGTGACTTCAATGGAAGCGCCCGGAAAGGCATCATCGATCGCCTCGGCAAGCGCAATCTCGTCGCCGATCTCCAGGATCGTCTGCAACGCCGCAGCCAGATCGCCGCCATCGGCACTCAGGACCGGGGTCCTGGTCCCGATTTTCGGAAATCGGGCGGGCGCGTTCCGGTCGGTTCTGAGGTGATCGTAAAACCGCCAGGCGCGCATCCGCTCTCGCATCACCAGCAACTCAAGTCCGTCCTTCGGATCAGCCGCGTGCGTCATCATGCTGTCGAAGCGAGCGAGGTTCTGGTAGACAGGCACCCGCTGTCCCTGATTGTTTAACACCCGCGCGGTTGGTCCGTTCCGGCCGGCAATCTCGTTCGAGCGCGACAGGGCCTCCCCCGCCCACAACGCTTCTGCCTTGATTTCCGGATCCATCGAGAACAACGACCGTCCGGCATCGGCTGGCAGGCCAAGGTCAATCGCGTAGCCGTAGTCTTCATCCGCAAAGCCCAGTTTCAGACTGATGACGTTCTTGCGCACCGTGCCCTGAACGGGCACTTCACCCCGCTTCATGCCACGCGAAAACGCTTCGGGTCCCGCCCAGAGCGTTGATTGCAGCCCACCCTCGGCAGCCAGCGAAGCGATCGCCTGCCCTTGTGCGACTTCCGCCAACAATCGGATCGACCTGTAAAGACTGGATTTGCCGCTGCCATTTGCACCGGTCACCAGCGTGATGCGGTCAAGCGGCATGACGATGTCGCGCAGGGAGCGGTATCCGGAAACGGCAAGGGTCAGGATCATGGGTTCAAAGACCGGATTAAACTGTTGTTCAACTTTGGCGCGATAGGTTGCAAAGAGCACACCACGCTCGGAGTTGGAAGTGTATCAAGCCAATGAAGAAGCTGAAGACGGTCATGCGCTCAGGCTCGCAATCCTTGTTATTGTTTTGACTGCGGTCGGATTCTCGCTATGGCTCCACACCGATACAGCGATCAAATACTGGCTTCTAAATAGGTATGGCGCAACCTCACAGGCAATAGTGGTCGCGGTCCATAGACCCAACAGCCCTGAGGACTTGTTTCAGCGCGCGCGCTCAGCGACCCGAAACCAGAAAAACGCACTCAAAAACCGGGAAACCTGGCTTTTCGGCGACGCAGTCGCCCTGTCGTTCAGGGACGAGTATGGCACTGTGCACCGCGTCGGTTTCTTGTTGCAGAGAAGCCTGGATGGAACACCCATATCCGAAACCTTCACGATTGCCTATCTTCCACAAAGACCAGGAATTGCCTATCCGCTTGAGCATCTTGAGGATCTGAATTTTGATGCGCGCGTCGCGTTTTGGTCGGTCGTCATTGGAGTGTTTGCACTGATTTTGTTGTTCGGCGCCATTCGCAGATGGCGTGAGTTTCGCTCGAAAGCGCGCTTCTATTGAACTGCTAGGGTCAGAACCCGAGCTGCATAGCGTTCGGTGAAGCCCGTGGACTTCGAGGTCGGTTCCGTGCTTGTTTTGACCAATCCTTTTTCCGGTGATCAGTCCATGTTTAACCCGAAGGAAGCGGCCGAAGACAGTCATGCACTCAATCTTGCGATCCTGTTTTTCGCGGGATTTGCATGCCTCGTGGCTGTCTATTTCCATTACGACAGCGGGCTCAAGTACTGGTTGCTTCGATATTTCGGCGAGGAGACGCCGGCAACGGTCCTGAGTGTTCAGGAAGCCAACGGCGAAAAACTGACCCTTCAGCAAGCGCTGCACAAGTCCCCGCGCGAAACGTTGAAGAACAGCACCCACTACTTCACCCACGGAACAATCTTCGTCGAGATTATCACTCCCTCGAACACCTTTCAGGTGTTGTCCTTCCGGGTCCCTGAAGAATGGCTCGCAGACCTCGAAAACGACCGGCTATCCGTCACCTTTCTCACCTCCAATCCGAAGATAGCCCATCCGACTGACCTGCTTGGCAACTTTTCATTCGATGGACGTTTACTTGTGTGGTCACTCATCGGCACCCTGGTCATTTTGTTCCTTGCAGTCAGATCCGCGCGCAAATGGTCGAATTTCCGCAACGGCTTACGCCGTTATTGAGTGCGGTCGGATCTTGTCGAGGGCCTTTTATTTAAGAATACGGAGACGCGCATAGGGTTGGCTTTCTTTTGCCACGGCGCTTGGACGGAAAGCCCGTTTCTGAAACTATCACGATTGCGTACTTGCCGCTAAAACTTGGAATTGCCTATCCGTTGAAGCATCAGGAGGACCTGCGTCTCGAGGCCAGGATCACGTTCTGGTCAGCGATCATAGCGTTCCTCTCGATAGTCTGGCTGTTCTCGGTCGCTAAAGGCTGGCACAGATACAGAAATGAAATGAAATCTTACTGACACAAGTCATAAGCACTCACACTTGGATCTTGCGAATCACACACCCAGAAATACAATCACAGGACACTTAATCAGGATTAAGCAACCTATATGGAAACTGTACAGCCTAAGAGCCGAGACCCTAAAGAAACAGTTGAAGACGGCTATGCGCTAAATCTTGCGATCCTGTTTATCGTCGGTTGTGCAACGGTGTTTTCAATATATCTTTATCACAATAATGGAGCGAAATACTGGTTGCTGAACGCGTTCGGCAAGGTCTCCTCAGGAACCGTTTTGACCGCGACCCAAGCTGCCTACGAGGCAAATAATCCTGACAATTACGAAAAGAACGTAGACTTGTGGACCAGCGCCTACGTCATGGTTGTCAGATTTACGCCGGAGGGTGGCACACCGCAAATCCTCAGCTTCAAAAAGCCTCAAGACATTATGGGCGGTCAAATCGGCAGCGAGATGGGAATTTCCTATTTCCCCCTGAATCCCAAGATTGGCCATCCGGCAAAGTATGTTCCGAATTTGAGGCTGGACGGCTACGTCCTGCTCGGGTCAATCTTCGCCGGATTGATTGCGATTTTGCTCAGCGTACGGGGCGTGCGCAGGTGGGCCCGATTCCGAAAGAAAATGCGCCGATATTAAAGTCGATTGGTTTCATTCGTTTTGGCAGGAGGCCCCGCACATCCTGCTCTCAGCCGCCCTGATCCACCAGCTCGAACTTGTCGACATCAAAGACACCAAGGTCGGTGATTTTCAGATGCGGAATAACCGGCAGCGGCAGGAACGCCACCTGCAGGAAAGGCTCCTCAAGCGTGCATTCCAGCGACTTGGCCGCCGCACGCAAGGTTTCGAGCTCTTCCCTGACGGTTTCAAATGGCTCCAGGCTCATCAGGCCGGCAAGCGGCAAAGCGAGCTGCGCCAGGACACCATCGCTGTCGGCAACCGTGAAGCCGCCGTTCATTGCAATGACGCGGTTGACTGCGAGCGCCATCGCCGTTTCATCAGCGCCGACAACACAAATGTTGTGGCTGTCATGGCTGACGGAACTTGCAATCGCGCCGCGTTTCATACCGAAGCCATGCACGAACCCCCGGCCGATGTTCCCGACACCCTTGTGCCGCTCCACGACGGAGACTTTCAAAATGTCTTGCTCAAGATCGACAAGCGTCTTGCCGCCGGCGACCGGAAGGCTCTTCACCAGATGTTCGGTAATGATCTTCCCCGGCATGACCCCGATAACGGAGGTTTCGTTGTTGCGCGCTGCAACGTCGAAATCCGTTGCGGTCACGGCGTCCAGATTTACGCTCGTCAGGCCGACCGGTGCAACTGTCCTGCGTCCGGCAAACGCCTCGTCACCTGCAACAACACCGCCGCTGATGACCTGTGCGACCCTGCAATCTTCGAAATCGCTCAAAAGAGCGATATCCGCCCGCTTGCCAGGTGCAATCACGCCGCGGTCCTTCAGACCGAAGGCATTGGCCGCCGACCAGCTCGCAGACCGGTAAGCATCGAGCGGACGCACACCGCCTGCGATCAGACGCCGGATCATGCTGTCGAGATGGCCTTCCTCGGCGATATCGAGCGGGTTCCTGTCATCCGTGCAGAGCGCGACAAAGGCAGACACTTCCGGCGTCAGAATTGGCAATAGCGCTTCAAGATCCTTCGATACAGAGCCCTCACGGATCAGGATTGTCATGCCCTTGGCAAGCTTTTCCAGCGCTTCGTCCGCCGTTGTCGCCTCGTGGTCGGTCTGTATCCCGGCGGCAAGATAGCCGTTCAGTGTCTGGCCGAGCAGCAAGGGTGCATGACCGTCAATGTGCCCACCCTGGAATGCGGCCAGTTTGGCCAACACATCGGGGTCCCGCGCAAGTACGCCTGGAAAATTCATGAATTCCGCCAGACCGATCACCTTGGGATGGTCCCTGAACGGCAAAAGATCTTCCACTTCCAGACGGGCTCCGGCCGTTTCGAATGTCGTGGCCGGAACGCAGGACGACAGGTTGACCCTTACATCCATCACCGTCTGGAGCGAGCAATCCAGGAAGTACCTGATCCCCTCGGCTCCAAGCACGTTGGCGATTTCATGCGGATCACAAATAGCTGTCGTGACACCATGCGGCAGAACACAACGGTCGAACTCGAAAGGCGTCACGAGAGACGATTCAATGTGAAGATGCGTATCGATAAAGCCCGGAACCGCTGTCAGGCCCGCCCCGTCGATCGTGTCAGACCCGGCGTATTTGCCATACGTTCCGACGATACGGTCGCTGACGATTGCAATATCGGTCTCACTGCTGCTGCCGTCCAGGACGTTGAAAAGCCGGACATTCTTGATAACCAGGTCCGCCGGCTCCTCGCCTGACCCGGCCGCGATTGCCCGCGCAAGAAACTTTTCGTCATGGTTGACCGGCATCACATATCTCTCCGAATCCGTGTCGCGCCTAGACAATACGACACCTGCTGCCTGCGGCAATGCCAAGCGAGCGGGAAAACGAATGCCGGTCCACTGGCTCGCTGATCGGTGAAAAAAATGGCGCACTTATTCGGCGTATTTCCCGATACCCACCTGCCGTTGCGGAATTTTTCTGATATCCTGTTTCCGGAATACCTCATATCCGTCAGCCCACTACGGCGAGACGAGATCGAATTCTTGCGGTGCAAAACAATTATGGTTTGACAGAACCGATTTGCCGGAGAATAATTTCATCAAAATTAATTATTATGAAGCTGCCCGTTAAAAACGAGGTGGACGTCTGTTGGAGGAGCGAGGAAGGTGGTGGAGACCCGCACATCCGGACGAGGCTCGAATTCCGCGCAATTGCGTCGGTACAACGAGCGCATTGTTCTGCAGATCCTGAGGCGCGCCGGCGAAGCCTCCAAGGCGGATCTGGCCCGGGCTGTGCAGCTGACAAATGCGGCCATTGGCGCCATCATCCAGGACTTGATCGAGGAAGGTCTCATCTTCGAAGCGGGCAAACGTCACGACGGCAGCAGGGGCCAGCCCGCGACCATCTTGAAACTCGCGCCCGACGGCGCCTATTCGTTCGGTGTTCGTCTTGACCGGACGAACATGGAAACCGTGTTGATGGACTTTTCCGGTCAGATCATTGACCGGCGAATTCATGACATGATCCTGCCTGCGCCTGAACAGGCCCTGGCGATTCTGGTTGAGGACCTGAAGAGCCTGCGGGGCCGGCTCGGACAGGACAAGCAGGCCCGGATCACCGGGATCGGCCTTGCTCAACCCTTTAATCTGGGTGCCTGGCTTCATGAACTCGGCCTGCCGACGGCAGACTTCAAGAAATGGGATGATTTCGATCTGGCGGCGGCGCTCGAAGCAGCGCTGAAACTCCCGGTGTTCAGCGACAACGATGGCACTGCCGCTGCGGTTGCCGAATTGTTTTATGGCCATGGCCGGCAGAACGACGATTTCCTTTACATGTTCCTGGGCCCGGCCATCGGTGGTGGCCTGGTCATCAAGGGGGACGTCATCCGTGGCATGTCGGGGAACGCAGGCGACGTTGCCATGCTGCCGGTGCCGCCAAGCAGATTGCCGACAGCGCCCAAACCGAAACAGGTCTGGGATCTGTTGTTGACGCGTGCCTCGCTGGTCGCTCTCGCGAGGCATATGGCGCCGAACAACTTCGCCGAACTCAGCCGCTCCGATCTTCAGGCAGCCGTTGAGGCAAACGACGACAAGTATCAGGAATGGCTGGAAGACTGCGCGGCAGCGCTTGGACTCGCCATCAGGTCCGCCTACGCGCTTCTGGACGTCTCGCTGGTCGTGATCGACGGCGACCTGAAGGGCTCCTTTCCCGACACGTTCAGGGAGGTGTTGAAGTCGGCCGTGGAAGACGCCGCTCCCGAGGAGCGCCATTCACCAGACATCAAGATCGGGAGTTTCGGACACGACGCCGGGGCGATCGGTGCGGCAAGTCTGCCGCAATTTTTCAACTTCTCGCCAAGAGCAACAATATTGACCGGTGGGAAGGACAAGGGACCCGCAGGGGCTGGCAGCTCGGAAGACCGCTCCAGCTTTCCCGCGAGGGCAGCACGGTTGGGGTCTCATCTGGCCACACCCAACCGTTCCGAATAAACGAGGCCAGGGAGGGTAAAAATCAATGATCCGTAAACTACTCGCGACTGGTTCAGTCCTTGCCGCCATGGCGGCAGCTCCGGCAGCTGCTGCCGACATTTCGGCCTGCCTGATCACCAAGACGGACACCAACCCGTTCTTCGTGAAAATGAAGGAAGGTGCGACGGCCAAGGCAGAAGAGCTCGGCATCGAACTGAAGTCCTTCGCCGGTAAGGTTGACGGCGACCATGAAACCCAGGTTGCCGCCATCGAAACCTGCATCGCTGATGGTGCGAAAGGCATCCTCTTGACGGCGTCCGACACGTCCTCGATCGTGCCGGCCGTTGAACAGGCGCGCGAAAACGGCCTCCTCGTCATCGCGCTCGACACCCCGCTGAGCCCGATCGACGCCGCGGATGCGACTTTTGCAACCGACAACTTCCTGGCCGGCGAACTGATCGGCAAGTGGGCAGCCGGTGCACTTGGCGACAAGGCGGCCGACGCGAAGATCGGCATGCTCGATCTTGCGATCAGCCAGCCGACCGTCGGCGTTCTGCGTGACCAGGGTTTCTTGCAGGGCTTTGGCATCGATCTTGGCGATCCCAACAAATGGGGCGATGAAACCGATTCGCGCATCGTCGGCAACGACGTGACACAGGGCAACGAAGAAGGCGGCCGCCGCGCCATGGAGAACCTTCTTGCCAAAGACCCGATGATCAATGTCGTTTACACGATCAACGAACCGGCCGCTGCAGGCGCATATGAAGCGCTGAAGGCAATCGGACGTGAAAACGATGTTCTGATCGTCTCGGTGGATGGCGGTTGCCCTGGCGTGCAGAACGTGAAGGACGGCGTCATCGGCGCCACGTCGCAGCAGTATCCCCTGCTGATGGCCTCTTTGGGCATTGAAGCCATCAAGAAGTGGGCCGACGATGGCTCCAAGCCTGAAAACACACCGGGCAAGGACTTCTTTGACACCGGCGTGGCTCTCGTCACGGACCAGCCGGTCGACGGTGTTGAGTCCATCGACACGGCAAAGGGAACTGAGCTCTGCTGGGGCTAAGGTGACCGACTGTCTGGGGGGCATCCTGTATGCCTCCCGGGTTCTTCAAGAAATGGATCACAACCGACGAGCAGTGGGCGATCGCACGACTGATCGATCTGCCGCGAAGGGGGAAAGATGTCTCAAACAAAGGACGGGACTGAGAACTTCGAATCTGCAGCAAACAGATCGGACTCAGTTGCCGAGTTCGAAGACCACCGCCGTGGGGTCCTTGGCCAGGTGCAGCACACCCTGCACGCCAATCCGTCACTGGTGCCCTTGATTGTCCTGATCGTTGCAATCGCCGTTTTCGGCCTGTTGCTGGGGTCCAAATTCTTCTCGCCGTTTGCCATGACGCTGATCCTGCAGCAGGTTCAGATCGTCGGCATCGTTGCGGCAGCGCAGAGCCTGATCATCCTGACGGCCGGGATCGACCTCAGCGTTGGTGCCATCATGGTCTTTTCCTCCGTGATCATGGGACAGTTCACGTTCCGATACGGCATTCCGGCCCCCGTCGCCGTTGCCTGCGGTCTTGCAGTCGGTACCATGATCGGGGCACTCAACGGCTGGCTCGTCAGCCGTGTCAAACTTCCGCCTTTCATCGTCACCCTGGGCATGTGGCAGATCGTGCTTGCGACGAACTTCCTGTATTCGGCCAACGAAACCATTCGATCGCAGGAAATCGAAGCCAACGCTCCCTTCCTTCAGTTCTTCGGCACGAAGTTCAATATCGGCGGCGCGGTGTTCACGGTCGGCGTGATCTTCATGCTCGTCCTGATCCTGGTGCTCGCCTACGCACTCCGGCACACGGCCTGGGGGCGTCATGTCTACGCGGTCGGGGACGATCCGGAAGCCGCCGGGCTGTCGGGGGTCAACGTCCACCGAACCCTGATGTCCGTCTATATGCTGTCCGGTCTCATCTGCGCCTTTGCCGGCTGGGCCCTGATCGGGCGCATCGGGTCGGTGTCGCCGACATCGGGGCAGCTCGCGAACATTGAAAGCATCACCGCGGTGGTGATCGGCGGCATCTCGCTCTTCGGCGGACGCGGGTCGATCCTCGGCTCCTTGTTCGGAGCACTTATCGTCGGCGTCTTCACTCTCGGACTGAGGCTTCTGGGTGCAGACGCTCAGTGGACCTTCCTCCTCATCGGCCTTCTCATCATCGCTGCCGTGGCAGCCGACCAGTGGATCAGAAAGGTATCGGCATAATGTCTGACAATGTTCCCATTGTAGAGGGCCGCGGCATCGTCAAACGCTACGGCCATGTCACTGCCATCGATCATTCCGATTTCGAGCTGCGCAACGGCGAAATCCTGGCGGTCATCGGAGACAACGGCGCTGGAAAGTCCTCGATCGTCAAGGCGATCTGTGGCGCAACGATACCCGACGAGGGTGAAATCCTGATCGACGGCAAGAAGGTCAACTTCACCTCTCCGACGGAGGCGCGGGATATGGGGATTGAGATCGTCTACCAGACCCTCGCCATGTCGCCGGCCCTGTCGATCGCCGACAACATGTTCATGGGGCGCGAAATCCGCAAACCCGGGTTCATGGGCAAATATCTGCGGCAGCTCGACCGGTCTGCCATGGAAAAATTCGCCCGCGAAAAGCTCACCGAGCTTGGACTGATGACCGTTCAATCGATCAACCAGACGGTTGAAACGCTGTCAGGCGGACAGAGACAAGGTGTTGCCGTTGCGCGCGCGGCAGCATTCGCGACAAAGTTCATCATTATGGACGAGCCGACGGCAGCCCTTGGTGTCAAGGAAAGCCGGCGGGTTCTCGAACTGATCCTGGACGTGAAGTCGCGCGGCATTCCGATCATCCTGATCAGCCACAACATGCCGCATGTCTTCGAGGTCGCGGACCGGATCCACATCCATCGTCTCGGCAAACGGCTTTGTACCGTCAAACCCGGCGACTGCTCGATGTCAGATGCAGTGGCCCTGATGACCGGCGCCATGGAACCGCCCAAAGAGGTCGCGGCTTGACGGTCGTACCAAAACTTATCTAACGGTGGCCCGGCTCGCCCGGGTCGCCTTTTTTAGGAACAGTCTGGACTGTCTATGTTTTTGATCTGTGGTGAAGCTCTTTTTGACCTTTTCGGCGAAGCTGGTGCCGAAGACAGCGTTTCCTATGATGCCAGGATCGGTGGCTCGCCGTTCAATGTGGCCATGGGACTGGCGCGTTTGGGCGAAGACTCGGCCTTTTTCGGAGGGATATCAACGGATGCCCTCGGTGAGAGACTGATCGAAAAGTTTCGCAAGGAAGGCGTCTCTGACCGTTACGCGCTGCGAACGGATTATCTGACCACGCTGAGCCTGGTTCAAAAGGACGCACACGGACATCCGGCTTATACGTTTTATGGTGCAAGCGCCGCTGACCGCATGGTCACCACTGACGATCTTCCGGAGTTTCATAAAGCCCCACTTTATCTGCACGTCGGCTCATATACGGCGCTGGTCGAACCTGTCGCCGGCGCTCTGAAGGCGCTGATCGCCCGTGAACGCGCTCATACGCTCATATCCTTCGATCCGAACATTCGGCCGACGGTGGAACCCGACATGGATTTGTGGCGCAGAAACACGGAAGGTCTTGTGCCATCCGCAGATGTCATCAAGGTCAGTGATGAAGACCTGGAGCTGATCGCCCCGGACGAAGAGATCGCGGCGATTGCCCGGCGCTGGCTTTCAAACGGGCCTGGCCTTGTCATCGTCACGCGCGGCGGCGACGGCGCGACGGCGTTTACGGTGGGGTTCGAAATTGACTGCCCTGGTGTAAAAGTGGAGGTTGAGGACACGGTCGGCGCGGGTGATACCTTTCAGGCTGCCCTGCTCTGCGGCTTGAAAACGCTTGGCGCAGTCGATCGGTCGTCACTCGCAGCGCTTGAGGAGCAGCAGGTTCGGCACCTCATTGATTTCGCAGTCCAGGCGGCTGCAATCACGTGCTCGCGCCGCGGTGCCAACCTGCCGCGCATGGCTGAGCTGGAAAAAGAATGGTCAGCCCTCAAATGAGGGGCTGACAATTGAATTAAATCGATTTAAAAGACCCTCGAAACATGCTGCATCGCAACAGTCCGGTGCACGATCAAGCTGTTGGAAGGATTTTCTCATGGCGGTACGCGTCATTGAAGTTCAGGAATTCGACCTGGTGGTCTTCGGAGCGTCTGGCGATCTGGCGCATCGAAAGCTTCTTCCCGCCCTCTACCACCGCGATGCGGACGGACAGATGCCGGAAAACGCGCGCATCATCTGCAGTGCCCGCCGTGACTATACCGACGACGACTACCGGAACTGGGCGAAAAAAGCCCTCCAGGAACACGTCAAAGACCTGGACGATGAGCATCTGGCACAGTTCCTGAAACGCCTGCGTTACGTCAAGATCGACATAGCGACGTCGGCCGGCTTCGAAGACCTCAAGGCCGTCCTTGAAGAACGCGAGGACGTCATTCGCGCTTTCTACCTGGCAGTCGGGCCGGATCTCTTCGGGACCATCTGCGAAAATCTCGGCCGGGTCGGCGTTGTGAACGACTATTCCCGCGTGGTCATGGAAAAGCCGGTCGGCAAGGACGGCGCGTCCGCAAAAGCCCTGAACGACACCGTCGGTGCTGTTTTCAAGGAAGAGCAGATCTTCCGTATCGATCACTATCTTGGCAAGGAAACCGTACAGAACCTCATGGCTCTGCGCTTTGCAAACGCGCTGTTCGAGCCCCTGTGGAACGCAGCTCACATCGATCATGTCCAGATCACTGTGGCTGAGTCCCTGGGCGTCGGTGGACGCGCAGGGTACTACGACACAGCCGGTGCACTCCGGGATATGGTCCAGAACCATATTCTGCAGCTCCTTTGCCTCGTGGCAATGGAACCGCCTGAATCCATGAATGCCGACAGCGTTCGGGACGAGAAGCTGAAAGTGCTCAAGGCTCTCTCCCCCGTCGACGCGCAGAATGCAGACAGGCTGACGGTGCGCGGCCAGTACCGCGCCGGAGCGTCGGCCGGTGGAGCTGTTCCGGGATATCTGGAGGAGCTGGGTGATGACGAAAGCCGGACGGAAACCTTTGTCGCGCTGAAGGCCGAAATCGCAAACTGGCGGTGGGCCGGTGTCCCGTTCTACCTGCGCACAGGCAAACGTCTCGCCAAGCGCGTCTCCGAAATTGTGGTGCAGTTCCAACCGATCCCGCACTCCATATTCGGCTCCGAAGCCGGAAAGATAACCGCCAACCGCCTCATCATTCGCCTGCAGCCGGATGAAGGCGTCCAGATGCAGGTCATGATTAAGGACCCCGGCCCCGGGGGCATGCGGCTCCGGCAGGTTCCGCTCGACATGAGTTTTGCCGACGCGTTCAAGGTACGTAACCCTGACGCCTATGAGCGCCTGATCATGGACGTGATCCGTGGCAACCAGACCCTGTTCATGCGCCGCGACGAGGTCGATGCGGCGTGGGCCTGGGTGGATCCTATCCTGGCTGCCTGGGCAGGTTCAAAGGAAACACCCAAAGGCTACACCGCCGGGACCTGGGGCCCGTCCGCATCTATCGCGCTCGTGGAACGTGACGGACGCACCTGGTCAGAGGACGATTCCGAATAACGAAGGCTCACAGGTTCGAGACCTGTGAGTTTTCTGTCGCTTAAATCGATTAAAAAATATGAACGGGCGAACGCGCCCTATCTACAAGTCAACACCCCATCCAGCCGGATACCGGCCAGGAAAGGACGAAAAGAATGACCATCCAGGACCGCATTGGCGACGTTACGGAACGGATCGTCAAACGCAGCCATGACAGCCGCTCCACCTATCTGGACCATATCAGCAAAGCTGCCGACCAGGGGCCCCAGCGCTCACGGCTTTCCTGCGGCAACCTTGCCCACGGTTTCGCCGCCTGCGGAGTGTCAGACAAGAAAGCGCTTTCCGGTGATGTTGTTCCCAATCTCGGCATCATCACCTCCTATAATGACATGCTGTCGGCGCACCAGCCTTACGAGACCTACCCGCAGCTTATTCGAGCGGCCGCTCACGAGGTCGGTGCCGTCGCCCAGGTGGCAGGCGGCGTCCCGGCCATGTGCGACGGCGTCACACAGGGTCAGGACGGAATGGAGCTATCCCTGTTCTCTCGGGACGTGATCGCGATGGGTGCTGCCGTCGGCCTGTCGCACCAGATGTTTGATGCCGCCGTCTTTCTTGGCATCTGCGACAAGATCGTTCCGGGGCTTGCCATCGCAGCGCTTTCCTTCGGTCACTTGCCGGCAGTCTTCATTCCGGCCGGACCCATGACGACCGGGATCTCCAATGATGAAAAATCCAAGGTGCGTCAGCTTTACGCCGAAGGAAAAGTCGGCCGCGATGCGCTTTTAGAAAGCGAGTCTGCAGCCTATCATTCCCCGGGCACCTGCACATTCTACGGCACGGCGAACTCCAACCAGATGCTGATGGAAATCATGGGCTTGCACATGCCGGGCGCTTCCTTCATCAATCCGGGCACACCGCTTCGCGACGCACTCACCAGGGAAGCGGCCCAGCGTGCCCTGGCGATTTCCGCCTTGGGCAATGAATATACGCCGGCGGGTAAAATCATTGACGAAAAGGCGATCGTGAACGGTGTCGTCGGCCTTCACGCCACAGGCGGCTCCACGAACCATACGATGCACCTCGTCGCAATTGCCGCGACTGCTGGCATCAAGCTGACCTGGGACGATATCTCGGATCTGTCGGACGTCGTGCCGCTTCTCGCCCGGGTCTATCCGAACGGAAAGGCGGACGTGAACCAGTTCCAGGCCGCAGGCGGTCTGCAGTTCCTGATCCGCGAACTCCTATCGGACGGTTACCTCCACCAGGACGTCAAAACGGTCTACGGCACCGATCTGTCCGGCTACACATCGGAAGCCAAGCTGGACGAAAACGGCAACGTGCACCGCGAGGAAGCGCCTGAAACGTCAGGCGACGAGACGGTACTGGCACCGCTTTCGAAGGCCTTCCAGCCCACCGGTGGTTTGAAGATGCTGACCGGCAACATGGGCAAGGCGGTGATCAAGGTCTCGGCTGTAGCCGAGGAACGCCACATCATTGAGGCCCCTGCCCGCGTGTTCCATTCACAGGATGATTTTCTGGCCGCGTTCAACAACAAGGAACTGAAGACCGACGTTGCCGCCGTTGTTCGTTTCCAGGGACCCAAGGCGATCGGCATGCCCGAGCTGCACAAGCTCACACCGTGTCTCGGCATTCTGCAGGACAAGGGCTACAAGGTCGCCCTGATCACCGACGGGCGCATGTCCGGCGCGTCCGGCAAGGTTCCTGCGGCAATTCACGTGACACCGGAAGCCGCCAATGGTGGCCCGATTGCGAAAATCCGCGACGGCGACATGATCCGGATCAATGCCGTCACCGGCGAGCTGATGGTTCTTGTTGACGAGGCAGAATTCAATGCCCGCCCGGTGGCCGAGGCCGATCTCAGTGAACATCAATACGGAGTCGGCCGGGATCTGTTTGCCGCCTTTAGGGCGCATGTCAGCACACCGGATCACGGTGCCAGCGTGTTCGGCGGATGAAGCGCGAAAAGATCGGAGAAGGCAGTGGCCCAGAATATTGAAAAAATAGAACAGATCATGTGCGCCGCACCGGTTATTCCGGTTCTGATCGTGGAAGATCCGAAAAAGGCGGTTCCCATGGCCGAAGCACTGGTGCGCGGCGGTCTGCCGGCTATCGAGATCACGTTACGCACGCCGCATGCACTGGAAGCGATTGACGCTGTCAACGAGCACGTGGAAGGGGCTATTGCCGGCGCCGGCACGGTTCTGAACGGCGGTCAGTTCGATGCGGCGGTTTCCGCCGGGGCGCGTTTTGTCGTCTCGCCCGGTGCAACCAGGGCGTTGCTGGATGCTGCCGACGAACATGCAGTGCCGCTTCTGCCCGGTGCCGCAACGGCCTCGGAAGTCATGTTTCTGCTGGAACGCGGATACGAGCGTCTCAAGTTCTTTCCTGCAGAGCAGGCCGGTGGCGCGGCGTACCTGAAATCTCTCTCCTCGCCCCTGGCCGCAGCCAAGTTCTGCCCGACAGGCGGCGTGAGCCTGGACAAAGCGCCGGACTATCTGGCCTTGTCAAACGTGCTTTGTGTCGGCGGATCGTGGATTGCGGACCCCAAGGCGATTGCCAATGAGGACTGGTCCGGCATCGAAGAACGGGCACGCGCGGCTTCACAACTGCGCGATTGAGATCGACACACCACCAACTAAACTTATACGTTTGATACGGGTTGTATTATTTTTACTCAACTCTGCCTGTTTTTCAGGCAGAGTTGAATGCAGTCAAATTATTTACTTGAACAAAGATAAAACGCCAGAACGAAATATATTTTCCTAGAGAAGTTCGCGAAAATCTTAATTCGAAATATTAGTTCAGTTTATATTACTATTTATTCAGTTAATATGATCAAACTGACTTAACGGCAGATATGTGCTTTTCGCAGTCGCCGGCTGCACACTCATTTCAATTGGTGAATGCGCTGTTTCACTAGGAAATCGCAGCTTTTGATCGCGTGAGACGACCGTTTTTCCGCAAATAAACCATACTTACGCAAAGGCTAAAATTGGTGCATCTGCACTAGAGTAATCTATTGTCTTCTGAGATATAGAACGCTTAACAAATTATTAAAAAGCTTATTTCGAAAACCACAAAAGAACATCCGGGAGCGAAACAAAAAAGAATGCCGAAGAAAGTCTTCGGCAAATGGCTTGTGCTGGCCATGACAATTGTTGACTGGGGGTCTGTCAATGTATTTGGGCGTTGGAGTCTTCGACGAAAGTTCCAATTTGGAACGGAACTTTCGCGACAACAGAAAAACCAGAGCACCGGACTTTCCCTATGTCCTGGCGCATCGGTTCGAGTACCTTGTTTTTAGTGTTTTTGTCGTCGACACCGAAAGCGGTGAAATTGAAGCCTGTCACACTTTTGATGAAGGCGGACGCGTATGGAACGCAGAACCGCTTTTAAATCAACAGGTTCCAACGCTTCTGGAATTCGACCGGGATGCCTGTATTCCGGTCTACTACGCTCCGCACGTTTTGCATTGCAAAAATCAAGCAGACCCCGAAGCTTCGGTGAAAAAGGTTCTTGAGACGGATCGAGCTGCGGCGATGACGGTGGATCTCGGCAAGGGATTACGCCTCTATTTGACGGCACATGTGCCTTGCGGCTTTTCTGAATCTCTCTTTCAAGGTGTCATTGCTTATCTGGAAGACATTTTCGGAGGTTTCAGTGCGTATGCCTCCGATCTGCTTTACGGACCAGAAAAGAGCGCCCTGAAGAGCGCAAGCTACTGGATTAAGTTCATCAAATATCCGGCGCTGGTTGTATTCGGAAGAAACTGCCTCCTGGCGCGCAACACGGCAGCTGACCGGCTGCTCAACAAGCCTTGCGAAGTTCGCTTGCACAATGGCCGGCTGGCCCTTCCGGATGAAGCGGCCTCGCTGGTCCATCCGCAACCGATGCCCGGACTGGTCGAGAAGACCACAGCCGACAACGGGATCGTCTCGGAACAGATCGGCGTGCACAAGCTTGCAAGCGGCGTTCAGTACTATGTCGAGACCGTTCCCGAGCTCGGCGACGAGACCGTAACCAGCGACCCTATTCGCAGCTACTTCCGCAAAAAGATCCTGATCGTGTCCTCCGAACTTTCGACAGACACGGATCCCAATCTGATCAGATCCGCGACAGGCGTGACCCTCCAGCAAGCACGGGTCATCCAGCAGATTCTGTCCGGAAAGACGCTCAGACAAGCCGCAGTAGAAATCGGCATTCACTACAACACTGCACGAAATCACATAGCAATGGCTCAACAAAGACTGAGCGTCAGCTCGCAAATCGAGCTCGTCAACTTAATCCGGGGAGCGCTTTCGATATCCCCGGATCAATACAAATAAGAAATTCGAATTCAGGAGCTTAGACAATGCTAAGATATGCATCTTATTTGCTCGCGATTCTCGCAACCGCAATAGTGTTTTTCATCATAACACTTCCACTTTCAGTCGAAGTGCAGCTGTTTCTGGGAATTTTCGTTCTGATTGCCATGCAACTGGAAAAAGTCGTCCCGGGCACGCTTGGGCGCGTCACCTTTCTGTCCCTGGGCGGCATTCTGGTCGGGCGCTACGTCTACTGGCGCGTCACGCAAACAGTCCCCCCGATCGAGAGCCTTTATGACTTTGTCCCGGGCGTCTTGCTGCTGATCGCGGAACTCTTCTGCATCCTCATGTTCTTCCTGTCCGCGCTCATTGTCTCCGATCGATATGAGCGCCCGCGCAGGGTCCAGCGCAGCGACGAAGATGCACCGACGGTTGATGTCTTCATTCCCAGCTACAACGAGGATCCGTCATTGGTTGCCTGCACCATCGCAGCTGCTCTGAACATGGACTATCCCAAGGACAAGTTCCGCGTGTTCCTCCTCGACGACGGTGCCACTGATCAGAAGCTGAACGCTCCGGATCCCGCCGCGGCCCGCGAGGCCCATGAGCGGGGCGCAGAGATGAAACGGATCTGCAAGGACCTGGGCGCCACGTATCTGGCGCGTCCGCGCAACGAACATGCAAAGGCTGGAAATCTGAACTACGGCCTGGCGCACTCGGAAGGTGATCTGGTCGTGGTGTTCGACGCCGACCATGCGCCTGCGCGCGAGTTTCTGCGCGAAACAGTTGCCTATTTCAGCGAACCCAAATTGTTCCTCGTCCAGACACCGCGCTTCTTCCTCAATCCAGATCCGGTCGAGCGCAATCTGCGCACGTTTGATGTCATGCCGTCGGAAAACAACATGTTCTACGGCATGATCCAAAAGGGCCTGGACAAATGGGATGCCACGTTCTTCTGCGGCTCTGGTGCGGTGCTGCGCCGTACGGCCCTTAACGAGGTGGGCGGCTTCTCCGGAGTGTCCATCACCGAGGACTGTGAAACCGCGCTGGAACTGCATTCACGCGGTTGGAAGAGCGCCTATGTCGATCGGCCGATGATCGCCGGCCTCCAGCCAGAAACAATCGCATCGTTTATCGGCCAGCGTTCCCGCTGGTGCCGGGGCATGCTGCAGATCCTGCTTCTCAAGAGCCCGCTTTTCAAACCCGGCCTGAACTTCATGCAAGGCGTCGCCTACCTGTCGAGCGCCCTGTTCTGGGTGTTTCCCTTCCCTCGGCTGGTCTTCCTGCTGGCGCCCATGCTCTTCATCCTGTTCAGCATGAAGATCTATGTCGCCTCACCGCAGGAATTCCTGGCCTATACGGTGACCTACATCTTTGCCGTGATAACCATCCAGGCCGGCATCTACGGCAAACTGAGATGGCCCTGGATTTCGGAACTGTATGAGTACGTGCAGTCCATCTTTCTGTTCCCGGCAATCATTTCGGTTCTCATGAACCCGCGTGCACCCAAATTCAACGTCACGAACAAGGGCGAAACGCTTGAGAAGGAACAGCTCTCGGTCCTGGCTTGGCCCTATATCGTGCTCTTTGCGGTTATGGTGTTCACCACCGGCGTCTTGTTCTGGCGCATCGAGAACGATCCAGGTCAGGCTGCACTGCTGACGGTGGTCGGCGTCTGGCAGGTGTTCAACCTCCTGATCGCCGGCGCCGCACTTGGCACGGTCCTGGAACGAAAGGAAGTCAGGACGGCACCGCGGGTCAGGATCCAGCGGAATGCCACGCTTCAGCTTCGGGACGAAACGATGCCGGTCACGCTGCGAGAAGCCAACACCAACGGCGTTTTGATGCAGCTCGAACAGCCTCCTGCAAGCGGAAACATTCTCGGGGAAAGCGGCGAGCTGAGCTTTGCTTCGAAGGGATCGTCTTTCCACGACGCCAACGGTGACGGAGCCCAAGCTGAAAAGCAGAGCATCAAGATCCGCATCGCCTCGCAGCGCGCAGGAAACTCCGGCCTCCTCCTGGGCGCGGGAAACAGAACCAGCTCATTGCCAAATGGTCGAAGAAGTTTCCCGATCTTGAAACGATGCGGCACATCCACAAGGTGTCAGCATCAAGAAGCGTTCCGAAACGCAAAAGCAGCACCCGCGCCAGCTCTCCGGTTCCCAAGGCTGCAAAAAGGCAGTTCGACCAGGGAAATTACGAGGAAACGCTCGCGCTTCTCGGAAATTCATCGACCTCATCGGAAGCCCGGCGCACCAAGCTTATGCGAGCCTGGTCGCTGCTGCACTCAGGCCGTCCGAAAGAGGCAAACAGAATTTTCGCCGAGGCGGACAGTCAAAGCTCCACGCGGGAGACACGCCAGGGCAGGTGGTTCTCGGAAAAGGCCATGTATAACTATAAATAATGTCAGCGAGACAGGCTGACGCTTGAAACTGAGGGTTCGACGGGCGCAGAAGCCCGCCGGACCCTTTTTTGGCAAGGAAGGTGCAATTGGCACCAGGTTGGGACCTCAGGCGTCCTCGGTTTCCGCCTCGGGTTCATCGGTATCGGCCATATCGGCAGCTTCCTCAGCGCCCTCGGCGTGACCGGTTTCCTCAAGCGTCCGGTCCCACAAAAGCCGCAGACCCGCCGACGTTTCGTTGCGCCAGGCAAACTCGGCAACAACCGGTTTTTCGAATTTCTTCATTGTCAGAAGAACTTCCTCGGGCAGAGCGGTAAGGCCCTCGGCCTTGACCTTGCAACCGTTTTTTGCGGCGTCCACGATGACGCCCGTTATTTCGGTAATGCCTTCCAGGTCTGCAATCTTGACCGGGATCTTCACATCGTTTCGCCGTTCTCGACGCTTGTCTGTGACGGAGCTCTCACCGGTAGAGAAAACAACAGCGGCGTCCTTTCCCTTCACTGACGTGACATGCGCCTTTGAGAGTTTTCGCGAACCGGTGAGCCGGATGCCGATATTCTTGTAAAGCTCGCCGACATGATCCGAAGTTACGCAACAGCCCCACTCGTTCACGTTTGATACGACCGCTTCAACAATCGCGAGGGTGTCGAAATCAACAACAAGAACATCTTCCCGGGCATCGGGTTGTTCTTGAAGGTGGGCAAGATCGTGAGAAGGTTTGGCTGCGCACATTGGGTCTATTTGCCTGAAATCGTTTCATGTCGTTCAAAGCGGTGATGGCAGGCCTGCACATCGAAAACGGACGTTACGTCAAAACTCCTAATATCTCCTCAATTTCGGATCCAATCCCGGGCCAGGAAATCCAAAATTGTCACTCTGCCCAAATCTGGTCCATCTGGAGCATGTTTTTGCAGCACAGCCCAATTTGTTCTCCCCTCTGCCAAATTGCTGTGTTATCTGATGCCCGAAGTCGTCCGACGATGATAATTCAACCGGTTAAATCGATTTAAGGGGATGCTCCATGGCTCTCGAAGCAGCGTTTGTTTCTCTCAGTCAACAGGCCGAGCAACTGAAGAACACCACCCTCCGGACTCTTTTCGAGGAAGATCCGGACCGGTTCGAAAAATTCACCGCGCGGGCAGACGATCTTCTCCTCGACTATTCCAAAACAAAGATCGACGGCGACGCCCGGGACCGTCTTCTTGACCTTGCAAAAGCGGCCGACATCGAAGGCAAAAGAGCCGCCATGTTCGCGGGGGAAAAAATCAACGCCACGGAAAAACGTGCCGTTCTCCATACCGCCTTGCGGAACCAGTCTGATGACCCTGTTTTCGTCGACGGCAAGGACGTCATGCCCGACATTCGCGCCGTGCTGGCTGCGATGGCGGATTTCTCAGAAGCTGTCCGCTCCGGCGAGCTGGCGTCTTCAACAGGCGCTCCCTTCACCGACGTCGTCAACATCGGTATCGGTGGATCGGATCTGGGACCGGTCATGGCGACCCTGGCTCTTGCGCCCTATCACGACGGTCCGGAGCTGCACTATGTGTCCAATGTGGATGGCGCCCATATTGCAGACACGCTGGAGAAACTCGACCCCGCCACCACGCTGATCATCGTCGCATCGAAGACCTTCACCACGATCGAGACCATGACCAACGCGGCAACAGCCCGCAAATGGATCGCCGATGCTCTTGGTGAGGAAGCCGTCGGCGGACATTTTGCGGCCGTCTCGACAGCGTTGGACAAAGTAGCCGCCTTCGGCATCGACCAGAGCCGTGTCTTCGGGTTCTGGGACTGGGTCGGCGGGCGCTATTCAATCTGGTCGGCGATTGGTCTGCCGCTAATGATTGCCATCGGGCCGGATGCCTTCAACGACTTTCTTGCAGGTGCCTTCGCACTCGACACTCACTTCCAGGAAGCACCGCTCGAGCAAAACCTGCCTGTGTTGATGGCGCTCGTCGGTATCTGGCACCGGGATGTCCTGGGATATACAGCCCGTGCCGTCCTTCCCTACGACCAGCGTCTTGCCCGCCTGCCTGCCTATTTGCAGCAACTGGACATGGAATCGAACGGAAAGCGCGTCCGGCTGGATGGCACGCCGGTTGAACAGCAAACCGGACCACTGGTCTGGGGAGAACCAGGCACCAATGGTCAACACGCTTTCTATCAGCTCCTCCATCAGGGCACCACGGTCATCCCTTGCGAATTCCTCGTTGCCGCGCGTGGCCATGAAGACGATCTGCAAAACCACCATCAGCTTCTGATGGCCAATTGCCTTGCACAGTCGGAAGCCCTGATGATGGGTCGCACACTCGAAGAGGCAAAAGCCCTGCTGGCTGCCGCCGGCATGTCCGAAGACGAGATCGAGCGCCTGGCCCCGCACAAGGTCTTTCCGGGAGACCGCCCTTCCTTCACGCTTGTCTACGACAAACTCACGCCCTTTTCGCTCGGTCGGCTGATCGCGCTCTACGAGCACCGGGTTTTCGTCGAAGGTGTGATCTGGGGAATCAACTCCTTCGATCAATGGGGTGTGGAGCTTGGCAAGGAACTGGCAACCGCGCTTTTGCCGATGGTCAAGGGCGATGTTGCGGCTGACACAAAGGACGCCTCGACACGCGGCCTCTTGGCAGCCCTGCGTGGTTGAACCGGACAAAGTGATCAAAATTCAGCGAGTGCGTCGAAGTGGCCGAAACACGCGCCATATTTTTGCCCTACCCGCGCTATCTGTTTCGCGACACTGAAGAACTCTGGTCAGGCCGCCGGGTTGCGTTTTGTATGCTAATGAAATTCGGTAATTGCCCCGAGGCGCAAAGCAGCTTACCCTTGGTCAGACTTTAAACTATTGAATGTGCCGTCGAATGCGGCCCTGAAGGGAGTCATCTTTAATGAAGAAGTTTGTTCTGCTCGCGGCGATTGGTGTTGCCCTGGCCGGCTGTTCCTCTGACAGCCAGACCGATCGCGCACTTGTCGGCGGCGGCCTTGGTGCTGCAACCGGCGCGGCAATCGGCGCAGCGGCGACCGGTGATGTCGGTGGTGCACTCGTCGGTGGTGCAATCGGTGCAGCCGGTGGTGCAATCGTTGGCGCTGCAACGACACCGAAGAACTGCGTTGCCTACGATCGTTACGGCAACCCGTATCGCGTCGCCTGCCCGTAAGCGTCACAAGCACTGTTTGCGGCGCAGGGGCCTTGCCCTGGCCGCCAGGATGGAAACGATGAAAAAACTCCTTTTTGTTGCGGCGGCAGCAGCCCTGCTCGCGGGCTGCTCATCGGACAGCCAAACCGATCGCGCGCTTGTCGGTGGTGGCCTCGGTGCAGCAACCGGCGCCATTATCGGTGCGGCAGCAGGAAATGGTGTTGGCCCCGCGCTCGCCGGGGCGGCCATTGGTGGCGCTGGCGGCGCAATTGTCGGCGCGGCAACAACGCCGAAAAACTGCGTCGCTTATGACCGCTACGGCAACCCGTACCGCGTTGCCTGTCCCTGATCAAACAGCCTGAATGCGCCCGATCTTAACGGGCCGTTTAGGTTACGGATTCAATAATACGTTGAATTGGATTTGAACGTTTTGGCTGTCTGCCGATTGTGCGGGCTTTGAAAGTGACTTCAGTTTCAAAGCTCTCCGCTCTGTAGACGGTCGGAGCGGCCAGTTTTGAGTGGCGGCAAAAGCGTCGCCTCGTAGTGACAGCGTATTTGATGGATCAAGGTCCAGTTCTTCACGCGTCTCCTTTCGAGGTCTCGCCAACACCGTCGCCAGGTGTTTCTCGTTTTGAGGCCGTATCCTAAATGAAGAAAATTCTGGTAGTGGCCGCTGTGGCCACATTGCTTGCCGGTTGCACGTCCAGCAGACAGACAGACCGGGCAATCATTGGTGGCAGCCTTGGGGCTGCAACGGGTGTCCTCGTCGGTGCCGCAGTGGGAGCCGGTGCCGCGCCGGTAATCGCCGGAGCTGCGTTGGGCGCTGCCGGTGGTGCGGCAATCGGCGCGGCCACCACCCCCAACTGATCCCGGAACGATCAGGGCTAAAGCTGCGATCCGCCTTGGATAAGCCGGCTGCGGTAAGAATCTGTTAACCATAAATCTCCACGCTTGGCGAACTTTTGAATTCGCTGGGGACCCGTGGATGAAACCGATTCTTGCAATGGCGGCCCTCGCCCTTGTGCTGACTGGCTGCGCCAATACTGAAAGCCAGCGGGACAGAATGCTGATCGGTGCCGGTCTTGGTGCCGCAACGGGCGCTACGATCGGTGCGGTCGCCGGTTCAACCGTAAATGCAACGATCGCCGGGGCGGCGCTTGGTGCCGTCGGTGGCGGCCTCGTCGGCGTCGTCACCACCCCGCGCAACTGCATTGCCCATGACCTGAATGGCACACCCTACAAGGTGCGATGTCCCTGAGCGCCCTCGCCCGTTGAAGCTCACCGAAGCAACCCAAACCAATTAGCGTTGATTTATGCGTCCGAACCGGAGGTTATGACTTGACCTTCAGTCTGCGTCGCATCGACGATGGTGGCCTGCCGTAAAGCGCCCTGAACACATCATTGAAGCGCCTGACACTGCGGAACCCGGCTGCAAAAGCGATTTCGGCAATCGGCAGATCGCTTGTGTCGATCAGGCGTTTTGCGCGTTGCACTCTTACTGTTGCGGCAACCTCGGTTGGGCTCGCACCGGCATGCTTGGCAAAGAGGCGCGACAGATGCCGAGACCCGATCCCAAGCGTATCGGCGAGGTCATCCACACGTCTGGCATCCAGGAAACCCTCCTCGATGAGGCGCATGGCGCGGCCAACTGTCGTGGCGGTCCCAAGCCAGGCCGGGCTGCCAGGCGTGGTTTCAGGTCGGCAACGCAGGCACGGCCGGAAGCCAGCGCGTTCTGCTGCGGCGGCCGTTGGGTAGAAGGTGACGTTGGCTGATTTTGCCGGGCGGACGGGACAAACCGGCCGGCAATAGATCCTGGTTGACCGGACCCCTGAGAAAAACAGTCCGTCAAAGGCCGGATCCCGGGCCAGCCGCGCGCGATCGCAGGTTTCCGGATCGGGAAACGATGTCAGGGCGTCTTCCATACGCCTTTGTCGCGCACCGGTACATCAATCGTCTAGCTGAAATCGGACTCCATCGGGGGATCATGTCCGAAAGCAGCCAGCACATGCGGAAATGAACTGGGATGTTGCTCAAAACTCAGAGGTTCTGCATGTCTCATTCGCGTTCGAACGCATTTCTGGAAATTGCGCTGCTGGTGCTTCTGTCCTTCCTTTGGGGCGCATCATTTACACTTATTGAGGTGGCGATTGAGACCATTCCACCGGCGACAATCGTTTTTGGTCGCCTCTTCATCGGCGCGGTGCTGTTGGTTCTTTTTGCGCTTTGGAGCGGTGTCAGTTTTCCAGCATCGCCTGCCCGTTGGAGCGCTCTTTTGGTTCAGGGCGTCCTTCAAAGCGCGTTGCCGTTCACGCTGATAAGCTGGGGGCAGAAACACATCGATAGCGGTCTTGCGGGCCTGTTGAACACAACGCCTCCATTATTCGTGTTTCTCATCGGGTTCTTCCTGCTGAAAGACCGGAGCGCCGGAGCGCGCCAGATCATCGGCATCCTTCTCGGCTTCGCGGGCGTCCTGATCATCCTGGGGCCGGTGGCATTTGCAGGAGAAGGAAACTCGGTGCTTGGGCAACTGGCCGTGACAGGGGCAAGCCTCAGCTACGCTGCCGCTGCACTTTTCGCCAAACGGTTTTCCGATCAGCCACCCGTCGTGACCGCATCCTGTTCAATGGCATTCGCCGCGTTGCTCATGCTGCCGGTTTCCCTGTGGGTCGATCACCCCTTCAGTCTTTCCCCCACTCCGCCTGCACTGGCTGCTGTTGCTGCAATGGGTGTCTTTTCCACCGCGATCGCAATGGTGATCTATTTCCGCCTGATCCGCACGCTGGGACCTCTCAGCGTAACAACCGGCAGCTACCTGCGCGCCGGTTTCAGCGTCGTTCTCGGCATGTTGCTTCTGGGTGAAAACCTGTCTCCAAGTCTGATTGCCGGTCTGGTGTTGATCTTTGCCGGTGTCGCTTTCGTCACCGGACACTTGAGCTTGCCAACGCGAAAGCGCGAAAAACCGTCGGAGGATGATAAGGGCAACCGCTGAGCTTCGAGACCTCATCCCGCTCGGTTCCTTCGGTTGTTCGAAGAACAATGGTCTTCACCAGACGCAAAAAGCAACGATCTACCCGGCATTTATCGCGCTTGGAGGGACCTGCCTATATCGCTGCCCGGTCAGGTCACACCTATCCCTTGAGGTTCGAAAGTAACTTCGGGATCAGCTCTTCTGCGATGCGTGCGGTCGCTTCGACGCGCGCTATTCGCCGCGCACCAGGCCGATAGGTCAGGTACACCGAATAAGGCCGGGAGACGAGATCCGGCAGGCAGCGGACAAGGTTGCCGCGGTCAAGGGCATCGCCCACCATGAACTCGGGCAAAAAAGCGTAGCCCTGACCGGCGACAGCAAGGTCGAACAGGACGGAAAAACTGCGGGCGGCAAAAGGACCGGAGACTTTGACCGTCGACAGTGCCGACGGCGTGGCAAATGTCCAGGTGGTCTCCGGCTTGTCATCCCGAAATGTCAGACAGGGTTGTTTCTCAAGGTCTTTTGCCGACTTGACCTCGGTTTCGCCGGCCAGCTCCGGGGAGGCCACGACCCAGCATCGAAACGTGCCAAGTTCCCTGGCGACGAGACGGTCATCCTGGAAAGATCCTATCCTAAATGCCAGATCCGTGCCTGGATCCTGCATGTCTTCAAACGCGTAGGCGGGCCGCATCACCAGCTTAAGATCAGGATAGCGCTGATTGATCGCCGGGAGCAGGTGTGAGGCGACGAGTGCACCGAAGTCCGGTGTCGTCGCCAAGTTGACCTGCCCGGAAATGCCGATGCTTTCTTCGCGTGCAATGTCCTCTAGCAAGTCTATCTCAGACAGAATGGACCGGATCCGCTGATCCAGCAAAGCACCAATAGGGGTTAATTTCACAGACCTTGCGCCGCGCTCGAGAAGCTTGACCGCGAAATGCTCCTCAAGTTGTGAGACATGTCTGCTTACGCCGGATTTTGCCATGCCAAGCTGATCGGCAGCGGCGCTGATGCCACCCAGGCGCGCAACCGTGTGAAAGCTCAGCAGAGCGGGCAGACCGATCGTTCTAAATTCTCGAACCATGAGTTCAAATTCTTACCTCTGTTGCGCATTTCAAGCAATGCCTATCTTCGCTCCATTGAACGGGCCCGACACCGGGCAGCAATAGGAGAGATCAAGATGAACATACTTGTTACGGGAGCCAGCAGCGGATTTGGCAACCTGATTGTGAGCGATCTGGCGAAAGCAGGCCACAAGGTCGCCGGCACCGTTCGCGATCCGGAAGGACGCAACGCTCAGGTAGCTGCGTCGCTGCGCGCCAAAGGTATAGAGGTCGTTGACATCGACGTGACGGACGATGCCTCCGTTGAAGCCGGCGTTGCCGCAGCCGACAAGGCTCTGGGAGGCATCGACGTTCTCGTCAACAACGCCGGCGCCGGAGCCCATGGCCTGCAGGAGAATTTTTCCGGCGAGGACTTCCGCCGCATTTTCGATATCAACGTTTTCGGCGTTCAGCGCATGACCCGCGCAGTCTTGCCGCAGATGCGCGCACGGCGATCGGGTCTCATATTGAATGTCACGAGCCTGCTCGGCCGGGTCACAGTGCCGTTCTTGGGCCCGTACAATGCCGCGAAATGGGCTGTCGAGGCGCTCAGTGAGAATTACCGCTGGGAGCTTGGGTCCTTCGGCATCGATGTTGCGGTCATCGAACCGGGCGGTTTCCCGACAAGCTTTTTCGGTAACCTGATCACACCGTCATCCCGCGACCGGGATCACGGTTATGGCGAACTGGCGGGCGCGCCCCAGGCGATGCTCGAAGGAATGGGCAAATCGCTGGCGGAAAACCCGCTGCAGAAACCCCAGATCGTCGCGGACAAGGTCGTCGAGGTGATTAACACAGCACCTGGTGAACGCGCTTTCCGCAATGAAGTGGATCGCAGTGGCATGGCCGATCCTGTCATTCCCTACAACGCCCAGGCTGAACGCGTGACGGAAACCCTGTTCACCGCCTTCGGCATGGAAGGCATGCTCAAGCTGAACACGGCTTCGTCCGAAGCAGCCTAGCGACGGACCGTGTTGCTCAGTACTGGCCGGCAATCCAGCCGGCCGGCTCTCTTTGATTTCCAGATCTGACAGGATTTGCCATGACCCACCCCGCCTTCAATTCCGGCTCCGTCGCCGTCGTCACGGGCGGCGCTTCGGGTATTGGCCTCGCTGCCGCAGAGAAATTCGCCCGCTTGGGAATGCGCCTCGTGATCGCCGACAAGGCTGCCGACAAGCTCGCAGATGTCGCTGAAACCCTCCGCATGGCCGGTGCCAGTGACATCATGACGGCAGAGCTCGATGTCTCCGATCGGAGCCAACTACAAGCGCTCGAGACACGGATCGCAGACCGGTTCGGGGGCACGGACATACTGATGAACAACGCCGGGATTGGCGGAAAATCATCGACGTTGGAGGCACTTGACCCCTGGCAGAAGATGTTTGGCGTCAATTTCTGGGGTCCGGTAAACGGCACGCAAATCTTTGCGCCAAGGATGATGGAACGCGGCAGACCGGGTGCGATTATCAACACCGGATCGAAGCAGGGACTTACCACACCGCCCGGAAACCCGGCTTACAATGTCTCAAAGGCGGCACTCAAAACCTACACTGAGGCACTCGCACACGAGTTGCGCACATCCGTCGGTGACCGCATAACCGCGCATCTCCTGATCCCGGGTTTCGTATACACCGGTATGATCAGTGCGCCCGAAAAACCGGCTTCTGCCTGGACGGCGGAACAAACGGCCGATTTCTTTATCGAGAGTATGAACCGCGGCGACTTTTACATTCTCTGCCCGGACAACGACGTCACAAGGGAACTGGACAAAAAACGAATTGCCTGGGCCGTCGGAGACCTGATCGAAAATCGCCCGCCTCTCAGCCGCTGGCACCCGGACTTCAAGGACGCCTTCGCGGCCTTTGTCGACGGCAAAGGCTAAGTCTTTGGAGGGGCTCCCGCCTATACCGAAGGCGCGGATCGCTTTGACCCAGGCTCAATCGCCGCTAAAGGCAGCAACTTAGCGCTGAACGATCGACTTGAGGCCAAGCAGGACCGCGGCTCCGATCATGAAGCCTCCGCCGATCCGCTCGATCCAGACCTTGGCGGCCCCCTTGAAGCGCGCCGCGATCCAGCTGGCGCTGAAACCATATGCCGACAGGAAAAGCCCATCCATCACAAGATAGGTCGCAGACAGGATCAGAAATTGCGGCCAGAACGTCGCATCGCCGGAAATGAATTGCGGAAACAGCGCCGCAAAGAAAACAACAGCTTTCGGGTTCGCTGCAGACGTCAGAAAACCCTGCATCCAAAGGCTCTTGAGCGAAACGACAGGGCGTTTTTCCATCAGGTGCGGATCGTCGGACTTTGCGCGCCTTATCATGCGCACACCAAGCCAGATGAGGTAAGCGAGGCCGGCCCACTTGATCACGGACAGGGCCGCACCTGACGCTGCGATGACAGCAACCAGACCAAGCCCGGCAGCCAGCATCTGGAGAGCATTTGCGGACAAGTCTCCTGCAGCCGTGAACAAGGCGCGCCGGAAGCCCTGCGTCCCGCTGTTCGACAGCATCAGGAGCTGGCTCGGACCAGGGGTGCTCATGAGAGCGAGCACGGTTGCCACGTAAAGAGTCCAGACGTCGAAACTCATTTGATCACCTTGTAAAAAGCTGCCGTTTCCTCTGCTCACTTTCCGGCAAATTGGCTCCGATGACAACGCCACACCCAGGCAGTCTGCTTGTCTCTGCGCTGCCGGGCTAAGTCATTCCCGCAAACTCATCCAAGCGCATGGGTCCGGTCCCTAAGCCGGATATGCAGACTGGTCCGCGCGACTGGGCGGTGTACCGTAGTAGGCACTGAAATCCCGGCTGAACTGCGCGACGCTGAGATATCCGACAGCACGCGCGGTTTGCGCCACGCTCATCCTGCTGAACACAAGCAGGCTCTTTGCCCGCGCCAAGCGTTTTCGTTTTTGATACTGCAACGGTGAAAGACCTGTCACAGCCTTGAAATGCCGGTGCAACGAGGCAGGACTCATGCCGGCAGCGGCGGCCATGCTGCCGACACCGGAATAAGATTCGCCCGCACAGTCCAGTTTCCGCAATATCTCCACGATCCGCGCCTCCGGTGTGTTGTTCTGGGTCTGACCCAGCAATACCCGGCCATGTCTGTCGTGAAGCGCGTGGAAAAACACTTCCCGCAAGGTGTTTGGGCCCAGGATTTCCGCTTCGACGGGATTTTTGAGCTGACAGGCAAGACGGGTGACGGCATCGAGCATCGGAGCACTCAACGTCAGTGCTTCGATGCCCAACCCGGATTGCGCCTGTATCTTGGGCAAGTCATGGGAGGCAATCGCTTCTCCAAGGTTTCGTAGCTCCTCGGGCTCGATGCTCAGGAAAATCCCGACAAGCGGTTCTTCGCTGGAGGCAAAAGTCTCGCACTCAAAAAACAACGGCAGCCCAACGGCAAGATATTGTCCGGGACCATATTCAATCCGCTGGTCCTCAAAGAACCCGATCTTGCGCCCGGAAACGATAATCGCAATCCCGGGCGTGTAGCTCAATGGCGCACGTGCGACAGGTCCATCCGACCAGAACAAGCGAACGGATGGAAGCGCGGTTTCAATGAAGCCGAGAGACTGAGAAGCGCTCTGCTGGTCCCGCAGGGTTTTGACGCTGGATTTCAGGACGGCGAATGAGCCTTCTGGATTGGACATTATGCGAAAATGGCACGAAAAGCGCTCGATACGCCATTCAATTCGGCCGTTTTGAGAGAATCCGGCATGAAATTGAGCCGAACTGAAATTCCGTCGAAGTTTGCATGTGCCTATTTCCAAACCGTGGATTTGTCTTGGAGATAATAATGACGGATACAACGATTGTTCCTGCCGATAAGCTCGCCGTGGTCAAGGCGCTTGCCGGGTTCGCCGTAAAGCCTGCATTCCGGACACCGGTGCACAAAACGCCCGCCGATCACGGGATCACCGACTGGGAAGATGTCTATCTCCCGTCCGACGACGGAACGCCCCTGGAAGGATGGTACGTGCCTGCCGCTGGCGGTGAAAGCGACAAGCTGATCATCATGAACCACCCAATGCCGATGAGCCGGTCGGGCTTCACGGGACATTACGGCGAGCCGTGGAGCCAGGTTGACGACATCGAAATTGATTTCGTCGCGCATATCGCCCACCTCGTGCGCGCCGGCTACAACGTCCTCGCTTACGATTTGCGCAACCACGGCAATTCCGGCGCGGCCAATGGCGGCATTTGCGGGATCGGGCGTTACGAGTGGCGCGACTGTGTGGGCGCAAAAACCTTTGTTGATCAGCATCCGCGTTTGTCGAAGATGAAGCTCGGCCTCTACAGCCAGTGCACCGGAGGCAATGCGCAATATGAAGCCATGTCGCGCCGTCCGGAGATGTTTGAAGACGTTTTGTGCATGCTCAGCCCGTTGGTGGTGTCGATGACGGCGCTGATGGGTCAGTTCGCGAAGCTGCAGGGTGTCGGCGATTACCTGGACACAATGGATTTCGAACAGAAGAAGCTCGGCGGGTTTTCAAATCCGGAAATGACACCGCATCTGTTTGCCGCGGATGTGAAGGTGCCGACTTTTGTCGTTCAAGTGCGCGACGATCTTTGGACGACGCCGGAAGACGGCCAGAAAACCTTTGATCTTTTGGGCTCAAATGAAAAGGAGCTGTTCTGGATTGAAGGGACGACACGTCGCTTCGATGGCTATAATTACTTTGGGCACAATCCGGAGCGCATGATTGCCTGGTTCGACAAGTACATGAACTGAAGCGACTTTGGACCCTCACTCCGGTTTCGAGGGTGAGCGACTGTTTTTTCCCGCAGCGTTGAGTTCCCAGAAAGGCAGGCACGGATTTCACCGTGCCAGCCGGTTCAAAGCCATGAATAGGAAAGCGGGAAACGGTCCCGCTCCCAGAAAGTCAGGACTCGCCCGCCATCAACTTGTCGACATAATCGTCAAACGTAATCGTCCCGCCCTCTTCCTCGGTCCGGGCGCGTGCGTCCTCGGGCAAGGATGTCTGGATCATGTCAATGCGTTTCCAGGAGGGATGAGGCTGCGCTCCGGCCGCATCCGGAACATACGGGCTGTCCGACACGCGCGTGTGTTTGTGGATGTAGCGCCCGCAATTCAGGAAACAGGAGGTGACCTTGACCCGCACCAGCATGGTCGCGCCCGGATACCGCGCCATTTGTGGATCGTCCGTAGACAGGGTCGCGGTGCCCTGGACGCGGACACGATTGGGTGTTTCCATATCGATGAACAGGAGGCCGACCTTCGCGCTCGACTGGATGTTGCCCATCGATTTGAACATGCCGTTGCCGTCATAGCTCGGGAAAATCAGCTCGTGGGAATTCAGTACCTTTACGATCCCGACCGGTCCTCCCTTGTAGCTGACCGTTGGTTCGCCGTCGGCGCTGACCGTGGACAGAAAGAAGAAATCGCGGCTTTCGATAAAGGGAACCTGCGGGTCTTCGATCTCGTCTCGTACAATCGCGGCAACGACCGTATCCGCCAACTTTGTGCTGTCGAACTTTGCCTGCAGGTCACGCTGGTCATCGGTATAGAATTCATCGGCCGTAAGCATCATCGTCCTCCCTTCGCCTGGAGAAGACGCGCAGCCCGAGATGACCGCTGCGCGCCGTTCCGGTCACTCAGCTGCTGCCGACGCAGGCGCGGCATCCACCGGGTCGACTGCATCAAGCGGACGTGCCGCCTCATTGTCGAACGCCATGACCGCCGGGCTGGGTTTCCTGTTGAACATCAACCGGAACACATCCGGGCGCGCATAGTGACCGCACGGGTCCGCAGCCGCTTTGCCGATGGCAATCATGTTGAGATCGATTTCCGCAACAACCAAGCCTTCCTGGTCGGGCGCAATATTCTCGCCCAACGGGGCACCGTCCGGCCCGAAAATACGGGCGTATCCGCCGCCCTTTTTCAGCAGTTGCTGCTTGACCGGCGTATCGCAGAAGAACTCGACCATCTCGTCCGACACGACGGCGCAAGCGGCAACCACGAAGCATTGACCTTCAACGGCGTACATTCTGGTCGCCGCCACATTGACTTCGGGTCCAAGCGCGTATGCGCCGCCTTCATAAACCGAGAAACTCGGCCAGGCAGCAGCATGGATTTGCTCGTTTTGCGAATACATCGCGTATTTGTTCAAGGGCTGCAGGTGTTCCCAGCAGCACAGCGCACCGACACGGCCAAGGTCGGTGTCATGAACCACCATGTCACTGCCATCGCCCTCGCCGTAGACAGACCGCTCCACATGCGTGGGCTTCAGTTTGCGGCGGCGTGAAATGACCTCACCGTCAGGGCCATAGTGGAACTGGCCCATATAGAGCGTACCGTTCACATTCCATGACACGCCCATGATGACATGCATGTCGTTGTCCTTGGCCGCCTGGGCCAGGCGTTTGTCCTCGGCGCTATCGGCAACGAGCGAGTTTGCGACGTACCCGGGCACGTGTGGCATATACATGGCTGCCGCATCGAGCCAGATATACCAAGGGTAGCCCGGCAGGAACGTCTCGGGAAACACGATGAGTTTGGCGTTCTGGCTTGCTGCTTCCTCAATCAGCCTGATCGCCTTGTCGACGCTTGCGGAAAGATCCATGAAAATGGGCGCGGCCTGAACGGCAGCGGCTTTGAAAGGTTGGGTCATGCGTGTCTCCCTCGGAATGGAACTTTCCAGGCAGTCTCGCAGGTCGCGGCGAACCCGACTTCGCAATCCGGGCGGAAAAATCACCCATTCTGAGCGGAAAACCCGGTCGGTTTCGCTTCTTGGGCGGCGCTGTGCTAAATACAGTGCCCAGGAGGTTTGGCTGATGTCACGACTGCTCAGCACGCAGAGCGTTCGGCAAGAGGACAGCTTCGCGTTCTGGCGCGAGGCGGTATGCGAGTCCTACGTTCAGCTTGAGTGTGACAGCGAGAAGCCGGAAAACTTCAAGGGAGAAATCCTGCTCAATCGCCTCCCGAGCATTTCCACGTCCTTCGTTACCGGCAGCCAGCAGTTTGTCAAACGCAGACGCAAGGATGTTGGCCGCGCCAACGACGAGAGCTTCCTCATAAGCCTACAGCTGGAAAAAGCGGGGACCATCAGCCAGCAAGGCCGGGAGGCGCACCTGCGCCCGGGTGATTTCGCCCTCTACAGCAGCGTCGACCGTTACAGCCTTGACCTTCCGGACGGGTTTCGCCAGCTGGTCGTCCAGATCCCGCGCGACATGCTATTGGCGCGCATTCCGCAGGCAGATCAGTTGACCGCAATCTCCGTACCTGGCGACAGCCCGTTCGGCGCAATCGTTCACGATAGCGTCACGCGGTTGATCAGTGTCGTGGATCAATCCGGCGATACTCTCAAATATTCGTTGCAAGACACGGTGGTCGATCTGTTTGTGACCGGGCTCGCATCCTTGAAGGAGATGCGCTTTGAACTGTCTCAGCCCGAACGGCAGTTGCTGTTGCGGGCAGATGCAGCAATCAGGGCGAACTTCCACGACCCGGATTTCGATCGGGCTGCGCTCGCTTCAACGCTCGGCGTGTCAGTCCGGCGTCTCTCCGAAGTCTTTCGCGCAGACCAGAGATCGATCTCAGCCGCGATCCGTGACATGCGTCTTGGCCGGATTGCCGACGATTTGAGAGATACGCGCAACGCCCGCCAGTCCATCGGCGAGATTGCCTTTCGCTGGGGAATAGCCAACCAGCAAAGCCTCGTGCGCAGCTTCCAGGCGCGATACGGAGAAAGCCCAAGATCTTTCCGCACCCGCCAAGCAGCTGCTGTCAAGCCAGATTGACTGCTCGGAAAACAGCTGAAACCAAACCACCCGATCTCCTTCAACCAGAAGTCCGTGAGTCTTGTTTTCATTTTCTTATATTCTGGCTCAGCTTTGCGGATCGGTTGCGTTCGGATTCCAAACCTATTCCGGACAGGCAAAAGACCAGAGGCGACTGACCCTCTTTCTCGGGATCTCGAATTTGTTCTGGGTTGCGCACTACGTGGCGCTGGATGTGCCGTTGGCCGCAATAATTGCCCTTTTGATCGGCATTCAGTTACTGGTTTCGTCGTTCGCGGCTCCAAAATACAAAAGACCGATAATCATTGTATTCATTGTCTTGTATTGGGTTGCCGCATATTTCTCTCTTCGCGATCCGTTTCACATACTCCCGGCGATCGGGTCTTCTCTTTTTTCTTTTTCGCTATTGGCAAGCCGGTCAATTCCGCAATTGCTTCCTGCCGTGGGCACTTCGTTCCTGTCGTTCACGCTGTTGAGCAACGACAAGGTCAAGGTCGTCAGACTTGGCGTCATCGTGTCGTTCTCGCTGTGGATGGTGCACGGATTTTTCACGGGCTCAATTGTCGAGGTAATTGCAAACGGCGTTCCGTTGGGAGCGGCGTTATTTGGTTTGCTTTACTTCGACATGGGATTGCAGCCGCCTGGGCGGATGCAGAAGGTGCGGCGCTTTTTTCGCTTCAACGAAAGGAAAGATGAATGAGGAAGGGCCTGACGCGCTTCCGGGCATGAGCCAGGAAAGTTGGTTCTGCAGCAAAAAAAGGCCGGTCGAAACGACCGGCCTTTTCGGTTCCCTTGAATTGATGCGTTATGCCGCCTGGCTCTCGCCGTTCTGCGTGAGCGCAGTTGCCGGATCGACATAGTCGTAGCCGAGTGCTTCCGCCACGGCTTCGCAGGTCACCTGCCCGCCGATCACGTTGAGACCCGGCAGGAAGTGCGGGTCGTCGAGAAGCGCCTGCTTCGCACCCTTGTCGGCAAGCGCCAGTGCGAACGGCAGCGTTGCGTTGTTGAGCGCGTAAGTGGACGTCTTCGGAACAGCACCCGGCATGTTGGCAACACAATAGTGTACGACCTCGTCGACGATGTAGGTCGGGTCGGAATGGGTGGTTGCGCGGGAGGTCTCGAAGCAGCCGCCCTGATCGATGGCAACGTCAACCAGAACCGAGCCCGGCTTCATCCGGCTGACAAGATCCTTGGACACCAGCTTCGGCGCAGCAGCACCCGCAACGAGAACGGCACCGACCACCATGTCAGCTTCAAGGACATGTTTTTCGAGCGCAGATCTTGTCGAATAGACCGTTTTCAGGGCCGGACCGAAAGTCTGGGCCAGGTGGCCAAGCACAGCCGTGTTCCGGTCCAGAACCGTGACATCCGCGCCAAGGCCGATTGCCATGGTGATTGCATGAGATCCGACAACGCCGCCGCCGATCACGACGACTTTGGCCGGCTCGACGCCCGGAACACCGCCGACCAGCGTACCGGAGCCGCCATGGGCCTTCTCCAGCGCCTTTGAACCGGCAATCACCGACAGGCGGCCGGCAACCTGAGACATCGGAACCAGAAGCGGCAGGCCGCCCTTGGCGTCGACAACGGTTTCATAGGCAATGCAGGTGGCACCGGACTTCACAAGATCAGCGGTCTGATCTGCATCGGGTGCCAAATGCAGATATGTGAAGAGGACATGGTCCGGGCGCAGCATGGCGCGCTCGACGGCCTGCGGTTCCTTCACTTTCACAATCATCTGTGCCGCGTCGAAGACTTCCTTGGCGGTTGCCAGGATTTTCGCACCTGCGGCTTCATAATCCGCATCGCTCGCACCGATACCAGCTCCGGCGTTGGTCTCAACGACAACGTCATGTCCGTGAGCGACCATTTCATGAACACTGTCAGGCGTCAGGCCGACACGATATTCATGGTTCTTGATTTCCTTGGGCACACCAATGCGCATCACTTCGTCTCCTCTGGAAGCAATCTCGATTAATTTCAAGTGTACGCCTGATAGGGTCGAATGTGCTTGCGTTCCACGGGTGCGTTTGCGCAATTGAGACAATTTTCTTGCGTCAAACTGGAATATTTTCAAATATCATGCCGTAAGTGCTTTCCAAAGCAGCAGTATGTGCGGTGCAGCAAAATGAAACTCGATCGTCTCGACAAACGGATCCTCGACGCCCTGCAGAAGGATGGACGGATTGCAAATGCGGACCTGGCCGGGATTGTCGGCCTGTCGGCTTCTGCATGTCTGCGCCGCGTCAGGGCGCTGGAAGAAGCCGGTGTGATTGAAAATTACGTCGCCCTGCTCGATCAGCGCAAACTGGGCCGGCGCATGGATATCTTTGTCGAGATCTCGCTGACCGGCCAATCCAAGGAAACACTTGAGAGCTTCGAACGGGCCGTTGCCCGCTCAGAAGAGATCATGGAGTGTTTTCTGATGGCAGGTGATGCGGACTACATTCTTCGCCTGACCGCCGCCGATCCGGTCGATTTCGAGCGCATCCACAGGGACCACCTGTCACAGCTTCCAGGCGTGCTCAAAATGAAGTCGTCCTTCGCGATCCGCCCGATCGTCAAACGCACGGCGATCCCGCTTGAAACGGGCAATTGAACCAGGCTTTTGCACTGATAGACACACCTGCCGGGATCGCTTATTGCAGTCTCGACGCCGGATGCGGTCGGATATATAGTCCGCTTCCGATCTTTTGCTTGGCGTTTCAAGGAACCTGCCTCGGTGTCCCACACGATCACCCGATTTCTCGACACAACGTATCAACTTGGCGAATGCCCGACCTGGGATGACAGACACAATCGCTTGCTTTGGGCCGATATTCAAGGCCGCACGATCCAGTCGATGGACTGGGAAAGCCGCGATGTCACCACCTGGTATTTCGACAATGAAGTCGGGTCGTTTGGATTGACCGATGACGACCGGCTGATCGTCGGCGTCTGGGACAAGGTTCTGCTGTTCGATCCGAAGACTGAGAAAAGCGAAGTTCTTGCGGAAGTCCAGGCCGACCAGCCGGGAACGCGCCTCAATGACGGCAAGATCGGACCGGACGGCGCTTACTGGGTCGGCACGATGGACACCGCCTCGCCCCGAGAACCTATCGCCGGTCTTTACCGGGTCGACGCAGGCGGCAATGTCGAGGAAATCCGAGACGAATTGCTCTGTTCCAACGGCCTCGCCTGGAGCGCTGACGGCGCGTACATGTACCATGCTGATTCAACCCCCGGCTGGATCGAATGCTACGCCTTCGATCCGGCAACCGGCGCGCTCGGCTCGAAAAT
>Ga0207422_1000701_pt1 | contig 93439 bp, 72 predicted proteins | sample MarCyaLeptolynsp_FD_187757 | JGI IMG/M metagenome (GOLD analysis project Ga0207422, IMG submission 187757) | Marine cyanobacterial communities from Panama - species 1 Leptolyngbya sp. (SPAdes) | ecosystem: Environmental > Aquatic > Marine > Unclassified | place: Panama: Panama City | collected...
CCGTGAATCATTTGAAGTCCTTGGAGTTGAGTTGTTGAGCCGTTTCGTAGTTCATCCGATCGGGTCTCGATATGAGAGTATACCCAGGTTCATACCATACCGTGCCACCAATTATGCAAGAGGTCTATTAACCAAAAAGTTCCAAAAACTGCGATGTCTCGAATGTTCGATCTCAGAGATATTCTTAAGTTGGTCATTGATGGTTTCAATGAGGGCACGTTTGCGAAGGAGAATTTTATCCATCAAACGCACCAATTGTTGTTTCATCTTCTTCTTGCGTCGCGTAATTAGCTCTAGCCCTTGATTGTAGAGCTTTTCAAAGAGCGCTCTTTGAAATGTATCCTCGGTTTCCAAATAGCTGACCAATAAGGTCTTGAGTCAAGTCAGGAACGGGTTTGCGGTCATCGACATTGCCCGGAGTAAGTTGGAAGGCTAACAATTCACCTCGCTCATTGATAATTCGATGAAGTTTAAAGCCATAGTGCCATCCCACAGAATTCTGGCTCCATCCGACCCATCCCTCAAAAACTCGATGACTTTTGGACCGGCAAGGGTGACAGACTTCAATCGGGGTTGAATCGATGAAACTAATCCCCGTTATTTCTCCGCGACGGATTTGACTAAAGCAACACAAGAGCATCAAGCTCCACGGCATTAGTTCGACGAAACGATTGTAACTGACTAGATTCGGGAAGGCTTTGCGCCAATGAGGTATAGCTCTAGATAGAGATTTGACTAATTTCAGCATACGTCTGGTGCTTTCCTTTTCTCCACTTTTTTCCGTCGAACTGACGTTATCTCAATAGAGCGAGACGCAATGGAAACATGAAACCCAATACTCATTTCTCATATTCCTAAAATAACGCTTGTATTTCTTGCTACTATTCCCTACCGCGATCGCTCTGAGTTTTACATCCCACAGTGGATTTCCTCTATATTGTTTAATTTTGTGAAGAAAGCTACGCTTTCTTCATTTTTTTTGTATGCTTCCTTTATTCAGATTTAAATTTGCCGGAAGCTTGGCAATACTTTTTCCTCTAGCTTAAATCTTAACGAAGAAAAGAACGGCTTTATGCTCGATGGCGTTCTCAGCTTTCTCAAAGATCGACTCAACAATTACCTCAAAGTTAAAACAGGGGTTGAGGGATTTGAGGTTGTCTTTGCTCAGGAGCGAAATCCTAGAGAAATCACTTTGCCGAAAGAGGCGCTCACAGCATTGCTTGTCAATCTTGAAGAAGAGCGAATATTTCGTTCGGGGGCTAACTACCAAAAGGAGAGAGCCAGCTTGCCCTCGAATCAAACTGTTAACCCTCATCTTTATCTGAATGTTTATATTTTATTTGTCGCGAACTTTACGAGCTACACTTTATCTCTAAAGCTTTTATCCCTCATCATCTCTTTTTTTCACAGTCATCGAATATTCGACTCCCAAAATTCCCCGTCTCTCGGTTTTGAAATTGAAAAATTGGCTATCGAATTGGTTAACTTGCCGTTTGAAGATCAGAAAGATATCTGGAGTCTTTTGGGAAACTCTTATCTTCCTTCTGCACTTTATAAAGTCAGGATGATTGTACTTGAAGACTTGGATTCGCTAGATGTAGAAGCTGATGTAACAAAAGCTGAGGTATTTTCTGCGCCAATGTAATTTTCTTCCAAGCGATCGACAAATCTCAAGTAGAGAATTCTGAAAATGGATTATCAGCAGCTATTTGAACTGAGTATTATTCATGACTACTACCGAAGCAAAATCTGCCCCGATCTAAGTATTGAGCCAACGCCAGAATGCAATCAGTTCCTTGCAAATCATCGCCTAATGGTGAAAAGGAAAGTTAATGGAATCTCAATCATTGTACCAGTAGTTGAAGGAAATAAACCATTGCTTGGTTTGGCTGAGAATGCGACTTTAACTTTCTTCTTGAAAACCAATAATTCACATTTTTTCAACTTTACAAATATCGACCCAAAATTTATTAGGACACCGATTGGTTGCTATATTTATTCCTTTAGCAATGAAAAGAAGACCGAAATTGGAGTGTCAAGCTTAGACAGCACGCTAATAGCTTGGGACGATCTCAAGTTACTTCAAAGGCAGAATATTTTCGGCATCGTAAAAATCTACAATAACTTGTCCTTCCCCAAAATTTCAACTCAAGCAAGTGACTATAATATCCATTTTCAATCTAAAAAGCATTATTGGTACTATTACTTGATCGCGGATAACAAAAACAATGATGACGTTTTTTTTGTTGAGGATAGAGAGGATGCCAGAGAGCCAAAAATCAAGTTCACGAAAACAGATCTGACTCAATTAAATGAAAGTTCAGTCCAGGCTTTCTTTGGCTCAAAATTTTCAGGAAAGCGATTATATTTGTTTAAATCGGATACTGAAATTACTTGCCAAGAAGAAGGGCGAAAAAATATTCAACTTCTAAAACAAAGTGGAAAAAATTCCAAGACTGTCTGGATTGACCATTTACCTAATCCCCCTAATCACACTGGTATTAAAGTTATTAATGCCCTCAAATCTGTATAACTATTAAGCACAAAGAAGAGAGCCATGCCTACTTATAAAACACCTAATGTTTATATCGAGGAAATTTCTACTTTTCCTCCTTCTATTGCTGAGGTCTCAACAGCAATACCTGCTTTTATCGGCAACACAGAAAAGGCCGCCAAAGGGGAGGAAGATCTAACGAAAAAGCCAACTCGCATTAGTTCTATCCTTGACTATGAAACTATGTTTGGAGGAGCTAAACCCACAACTCTGGAGATTACCTCCGATAACGAAGGACAAATTCAACCCTTCACTCCCCCTGAAGTCAACTATTTAATGTACTATGCCTTGCGCCTGTATTTTGATAACGGTGGCGGTAGTTGCTATATTGTCTCTGTGGGAAATTACGAAACCTCAGGAACTGCTGATGATTTTACTGAAGGATTAAATTCTTTAAAAAAGGAAGATGAACCTACTTTAATCATACTCACTGATGCCATTAAGCTTGATGATGCTGACTATCATGCCCTTTGCCAAGCGGCTTTAATGCAGTGTAATGAGTTAGGCGATCGTTTTGCAATTTTTGATGTGAAAGCTGACGTAGGTGAGGAAAATCCAGAAACTGATGCCACTAATTTCAGAACAGGTGTTGGTACAGAGTATTTGAAATACGGTGCAGCTTACTATCCTTGTCTCCAAACTTCCCTTAACTACTACTATACAGATGATTCGGTAACGCTTGATGGGACAAAACTGGGAGAGGATAGCAATAAAAAAGAGAAAACCGAGCTTTATAACAAAGTTAAGGCAGAAATTGCTAAAAAGCGAATCGTCTTACCTCCCAGTGCAGCAGTTGCGGGTGTATATGCCAGGGTAGATCGAGATAGAGGGGTTTGGAAAGCACCTGCTAATGTCAGTTTAGCCTCAGTCATTGGGCCAACTTTCAAAGTTACCAGCGAGGAGCAGGAAAACCTCAATATTGACCCTACTGCTGGGAAGTCTATCAATGCTATTCGTAGTTTTATTGGCAAGGGAACCTTAGTCTGGGGGGCGAGAACTTTAGCCGGGAATGATAATGAATGGCGCTATATCCCTGTGCGCCGCTTGTTCAATCTCATTGAAGAATCTCTACAGAAAGCCACTGCCTTTGTCGTCTTTGAGTCTAACAACGCTATCACTTGGTTGAAAGTCAAAACTATGGTTGAGACTTATTTGGAAAGTTTATGGCGCAAAGGAGCTTTAGCAGGTTCAACTCCAGAGCAAGCATTTTTTGTCAATGTGGGGTTAGGTCAAAGTATGACCGCACAAGATATCTTGGAGGGTCGCTTGCTCGTTGAGATTGGTATTGCTGCTGTCCGCCCAGCTGAGTTTATTATTTTAAAGTTTTCCCATAAGTTGCAAGAAGCTTAAGACGAGAAGGGAAGAGACCATAGAGAGTGAAACAATCTTCCTTATATAAGGTTAAGGTTCAGAAATTAAGGAGTAACAACATTAATGGCAACCTCAATACAAGATATCAAAAACACCTATCCTCTCCCAGTATATTATTATCGAGTTACCATTGCAGGGGAAGATGCGATCGCTTTTTCTGATGTATCGGGATTAAAAATGGGATACCAAACCATCACCTATCGGGATGGGATGAGTCATCGAGATGGCCCAAAACATATGCCAGGAATGGCTACTGATACTACCTTAATTCTCAGCAAAGGAGTTGTTAGAAAAGACAGTTATTTTTTCAAATGGATTAGCACCGTTCAATTAAATACGGTAGAAAAGCGCGATCTTCGGGTGGATTTGTTAGATGAAGCTGGTGAAGCTGTTGTCTCTTGGACGATTGCTGATGCTTTCCCTCATCAACTCGATGCCCCTGAGTTTGATGCTAATAGCAATTCAGTTGCCATTGAAAGTCTCAGTCTTATGGCAAGCAGCCTCAAGATGGATTATCCAGGATGACTTTTGAATCAAATTCTTACTCTTGCCTATTGCCATAATGCCGTTCTCTGTCCCCTATCATGGTAAACCTAGATGCAATCGCACCACTTCCGAATTCCCCCAATCCCCCTGTAGGCTATTACTTTATGGTTGTTTTCTTTGTTGGTGGAGCTGTCCCTAATCCTTTGGATATTCGCTTTCAAAGCGTTTCAGGCATTTCTTCAACGATTGAGACAGAAGAGATAACTGAAGGAGGTGAAAATCTCTTTGTACACAAACTTCCCAAACGAGTTACCTATGGCAACTTAATTCTTAAACGAGGAATGGTGATCGGTTCTCCTTTGAACATTGAGTTCAAAGAAGCTATGAGCATTATGAAATTTTCACCTAGTAGAGTTTTAGTAATGCTCCTAGATCGCCAAGATACGCCCATTGCAAGTTGGCTATTTCTCAATACTTACCCCGTGAAATGGGAAGTTTCTAACCTAGATGCAACTCAGAATCAAGTGGCGATCGATACAATGGAATTAGCTTATACAAAATTTCAAAATCTGAGAATTTAATCATGTCTGTTGAAATCAAAGAATTAATTATTCGTGCCACAGTTGTAGATACTAATGAAAATAAATCAATATCTACCAAAGAAGAAGATCTTGAATATCAAGAAGAAATTATCGCAGCTTGTGTGGAGCAAGTTCTAAAAATACTGGAAACAAAAAAAGAGAGATAAACAAGAAATAAAGGACAAAAAGCAAAAGAGGGATCAATAAACATTTTATTAAAAACATCTCTCTCGCAGATTTTGAAAATAGCATGAGAGGTAGACGTGTTAAAAAATCTTTTCAAATTAGAAAAATTGAAGATTCATATTTATGACGATCGCAAAAGAATTGGGATGCCACAAGCTACTTTTGAGGCTATGTTCAATCCTGAATTTTATTCTTTGAAATGTGCAAATCAATATCAAGATTCTCAAGGAATTAATTCAAGTGGGGCTTCCCTCAAATATTCTTTGAGTAGACCCTCTGAAATGTCCTTAAAGTTGATTTTAGATGGGACTGGAGTAGCTGTTGTGGGAAGTAAGAATGTATACAAAGAAGTAGAATACTTTCTGAAATTAACAACTAAGATGAATGGCAATATTCACGAGCCAAATTTTCTTAAAGTTGAATGGGGAGATCTGATTTTCAATTGTCGTTTAACTTCCGTTGATATCAAATACACGTTATTTAATCGTAGCGGCCAACCTCTCCGAGCAGAACTAAATACGCAATTTTCTGGTGATATTGAAGATTCCAAACGTGTCAAGCAAGAAAACAAAAATTCCCCTGATTTAACCCATACTAAAACGGTAAAAACTGGGGATAACTTACCTTTAATGTCCCATAAAGTATATAACGATCCCACTTATTATATCCAACTTGCTCGTGTCAATAACCTAACTAATTTTCGCAAACTAAAAGTTGGCACCTCAATAAATCTTCCACCCACCCAAAATTAGTAAAGATTATGACTGGCGCTATCACAGCAACAATTTTGAGTGAAGGGAACAAAATGGACTCTGAGTATCATCTCGTATCCATAGATGTTATTAAAGAAGTTAATAAAATTCCTCAAGCTCAAATCGTATTGTTGGATGGTGAAGCCGGGAAGCAAGAGTTTAGTATTAGCGATACAGAGTTTTTTAAGCCAGGAAAAGAGATTGAAATTAAGCTTCGCTATGAAAGAGAGAGCAAAAGCGAAGCCACCGTTTTTAAAGGTATTGTTGTACGACATAGGGTTCAAGCAGACCGATATCGTTCCCGACTGAATGTTGACTTAAAAGATGCAGTACTCAAGCTGATCGCGAAACGTAAAAGTGCTGTCTTCCGAGATATGACAGACAAAGAGATTATTGAAAGAATTGTTCAATCTGGAGGGTTGCAAGTTGAATCTGTTGCCGAAACCCAGCCCAAACATAAAGAAATGGTGCAATTTTACTGTAGTGATTGGGATTTCATTTTATCCCGTGCTGATGCGAGCGGTAACTGGGTTTTAGTCAATGATGGCAAAGTAACTGTTGCAAAACCGAGCCTAGATGGTACACCTCAACATAAATTTGAATATGGTATCAGCGAAATTTATGAGTTTGAAATGGAAGCTGATGCTCGCCATCAATATGAAAAGATAGAAGGTACAGCGTGGGATGTTAAGAATCAAGAATTACTGCAACCACAAACTGCGAAAGAATTTTCTTTAACCCAAGGCAACTTAATGGCTAGAGAATTAGCTCAAGCAATAGGTGCAGACACTTGTCAATTGGTTTTTCCGGGGCAGTTAGATGAAGAAGAAACTCAAGCTTGGGCAGATGCAAAAATGCTCAAAAGTCGCTTATCCATGTTGAAAGGTCGTTTTAGAGTAGCAGGTTTTGCTGACATAAACCCTGGAGATCTCATGGAAATCGCTGGAGTGAGCAAGCGATTCAATGGGAAAACTGTAATAACTTCCATACGCCATCAAGTTACTATACAAGGGTGGCAAACCAATGTGCAGTTTGGCTTATCCCCTGACTGGTTTTCTCAGAATGAAAATATTATTGATGTACCAGCAGCAGGACTAATACCAGCCATCAACGGTTTGCAAATCGGCGTAGTTGATAAATACGAAGATGACCCAGATAAACAATTTCGAGTAAAAGTCAGAATTCCTTCAATTGAAACCGATGGAATTGTTTGGGCGAGATTAGCTTCCATTGACTCTGGTAAGGAAAGAGGTATCTTTTTTAGGCCAGAGGAAGGCGACGAAGTGATTCTCGGCTTTGTCAACGACGATCCGAGGCAGGCTGTAATTCTTGGTTCTATGCATAGCGAACAGAATGAATTACCAGAAGGGTTAGAAGTAACTGAGGAAAACTACAAGAAAGGAATTGTCACTAAGGAATCACTTCAAATCATCTTTGATGACGAACATAAGTTAATCGAAATCAGTACTTCTAATGGTAATTTGTTGCGATTATCAGATAAAGATAAAGGAATGTATGTAGAAGATGAAAATGGCAATACAATCACGATTAATGACAAGGGATTTCAAATTAAATCGAGCAAAGACATTGTGATTGAAGGAAAAAATATAACTATAAAAGGTTCAAAAGTAGATGTTAATTAAGTAATGAGTAATGAAGAAAGTTAATCAGCAGGAAGAGAAAGAGGTATGATAGCTAGCAGATCTTTTTTAGGTAGAGGATGGAGCTTTCCACCCACATTTAACCAACATACAGATACAGCAACAGTAGAAATGGTGTCTGATGAGGAAGATATTAGACAAAGTCTGCACATTCTCTTATCTACCAGTCCAGGTGAACGTACTATGCACCCGGACTTTGGCTGCGAACTAAGTCAATTTCTCTTTGAGGAAATCACTCAGGGGTTGATTACTAGCATTAAAGATATTATTGCTGATGCAATCTTATACCATGAACCCCGGGTGGAAGTGAATAATATTGATATTTCTGAAAGCGAAGCTCACATTGGATTGTTACTAATCAGTATTGACTATGCAATTAGGGCCACTAACTCCCGATTTAATATGGTCTACCCCTTTTATCTTAATGAAGCAAGTAACTTGCTCAGTGCTTAATTTATATTTAATTGAAAAATTCAATTTCACATCAGAAATATCATGTCTGATTTTATTATTGTAGATGGTGATAAAGCGGAGTTCAAGCCAACCTTTGGTTTGGCGCAAGTTGTTGTCAGACTAGGTAAAATAAAGGGAAGCGGACGGTCGAGCTTAACCGATAAAAAAGTTTGTATTCTTGGCGATGAAAAGACTGTCTCTGTGCCGGGATGTCTGTATATAGCCGGTGCTTTTATTATTCCAGGCATAGGTACGCTGAAAATTGACTTCTTAAATAGCGATCAAATAGCGAAGAAAACCAACAGCGCTCAAACGCCAATGATTCTTAAGGGAAGTAACTTCATTGCTAAGTTTGAAGTACAAGCTCCAGCTTTTATGCTCCTACCTTTAATCCCCGACGTTACCCCCCGATATGCAGGTATCGGAAGCTTTATTACGACGAATACAAAATGGACAGCAACTTAGAGACTTCCCAGAAAAAAAATAACCAATAGCTCTGAAGGTGGGGTGCAGGAATCAATAATTAATGATAATAACCTAGCTTACTTCTCGCATAGCGAGTACGAATAATAACAAATGACCAATAACAAACAAATTCAATTTTTCCGGGATGGTGTCAGTCAGCGCAATCGATTGTTAAGAGCGCTAGAACCAGATTATGTAGCTGTAGATGAGCGTTCTTGGTCAGATTTACTGAAGTTTGCCCAAGATTATGCAAGGACGCTTCAATACTACGACGAATCTAATACCCCGCAGGGTAATTGGTCATCTTTTTTTGGAGATGAAGGCGATATCCAACAAATGATCGCCTTCATCAAGAATCCTGAGAGCTTTGCGGATGATAAGTTACAACTGAAGAAATTATCTCAGCCTCACCTCGCTATATTTTTCACATTTCTCCAGTTATTACGCTACCCTCAACAGCAGTTTCAAGAACTTACCTCGAGGCACCTCGAATTTTACTATAAGGAAGTGTTGAAGTTAACAGAAAAAGAGGAAGTACCGGATCGGGTACATGTGACTTTTTCTTTGGCAAAAGGGGAAAAAGTATATCTGCTCAAACAAGATACCTTGCTCAATGCCGGTCAAGATAGTGAGGGATTTGACCTAAAATATGCTACTGATGCAGACATTGTTCTTAATCAAGCTCAAGTAGCAAGTGTGGGAACTTTGTCGGTTTCCCACACTCGCACCAACCTGAAAACTATTCATCAGCCGGTTGATCCCAGGAATGCTCGCAGTGATGGCAGTTTTGAGGAGATGCTGAAATGGGCAGTTGGTAGTCCGAAACAAGGAGATCCACTACCTAATTTTAACAATACTACTGTTGATATTGACTATCTCAAACAGCTTTACCAAGAGATTAAAAGTCAAAGTGCAGAACAAATAGAAACAAATAAATATAACTATATCCTCAACCAGCTCTTCTTTGTCACTATAGAAGACTTTAAATACTGTCTAGAGATGCATATCCAAGAAGTAGCAAGAAGTGCCCCAGACAGACAACCTACACAATCAAATTGGAACCGAGTTTATGAACTAATTGGAAAAGCCTATCGCAAAAAAATTAATCGGCAAAGGCGTAATCTCCTTAAACAAGAAAAGCTCGCCTCGGGCTTTAATAGTATGATGCAATTGGCTCTCGGTGAGCCAAATCCTGGAGATCCATTGCCGCAAATGCCCAATAACGATAAGACTTGGGATGGCGATGCTCTATTGGATAATCTCAATCAATCTCCTACCAATCCGGCTGTAGTCCGCTATATAGAAGAACAGCTTTACCTGAGTGTGGAGGATTTCCGGAAAATCATCAACAACAAAAATGCTGATGAGTGGGAAGAGGTTTACCGCCTAGTAGAAAAGGCACAAGTTAAAAAAAGAAATTTCACCTATCCTCCCATTGAAAAGAAAAAGACCAACAATATCTATGCCAATTCGATAGTTACCGTAGAAGCAGGAGAAGAAGCGAACTCACCCAGATGTGGCACTTTTCAAACCCTTAGTCAAACTCCAGGAGCTAAGCTTGGCTTTGCGATCGCCTCTCCTCTATTCTTACTCCAAGAGGGTACGCGGCGGATTACGATAACCCTCGCTTGTCAAGAAAATACCCTGGATCGAGAGCTTCTCAATGAGATTCTTGCCAAGAGAGAGGAACCCTTTGAGGTTTATTACAGTGGTGAGGAGGAATGGATCGAGGTTGCCTCAACAATGCTGGAACTGGATGACTCTTCTAGCAATTTACGTTTGCATCTAGAAGTGGAAGACATCTTACCAGCGATTAAACCACCGAAAGCCGATGAATCTAGCATTGTCATTGATACACCTTATCCTGTGGTGAAAATCCTCTTGAAGAATATCGAACAAGAGGTAGAGGAAGATGATGATGATGCTTTAGCAAGTATTTTTTACGATACCCAAGAGGAAAAATTTGTTGAAAAGATCGTTTATTACGACTCCTTTAAGTCCATACGCTTGGAAAAGGTAACAATCCAGGTTGAGGTCGAAAATGTGCAAGTATTGCAACTGCGTAATGATAGCTCAGTGCTGAATTATAAAAGTCCTTTTCAGCCTTTTGGTTATAGTCCCAAAGTGGGTTCGGGTTTTTACTTTGCCAACCCAGAAATTTGTAGTAAGAGATTAGCGAGTCTGGCTATCAATATAGAATGGATGGGACTGCCAGAAGACTTTGCTACTCATTATGAAGCTTACACAATATCCGGCATTGTGCGTGAGGCGATCGCTAATAATACCTTTAAGGCGAAGTTAAAACTCCTCAATAACCGCAACTGGTACGAGATTGACTCTCCCAAGGCAATTTTTACGGAAGATGATAGCACTTTAAGCAATCCCCTCCAGCTTAATTATCAAGACTTTGCCATTCTCGACTATGACCTCAATCTCTCCGCTTTAGAAGTTGATGCCGACGATCCCTTTGAGCAAAACAGGTATTTTAAACTGGAACTCGAAAACCCTGACTTTGAACACGATTTCTACCCTCTGGTATTAACCAAAGTTGCCTTAGCTAGGGATGATGAGGCGATGAGATCCCTAACAGTTTATCCTCCCTACACCCCGGAAATTAAAGCCATTTCCCTAGATTATACAGCCTCAGCCGAAATTGACTTAAGTGCTGAGCCAACAGAGCATTCCACCAGCCAAATTTTTCAAATTCATCCCTTTGGCTATGTGAAGATTCGCCATCCCCAGCAAGGAACTCCAACAGATGAGCGTTCTTACTTACTGCCTCAATACAACGAAGTCGGTGCCTTATTCATTGGCATCCGCAACCTGCAACCACCACAAGATCTTTCCCTCTTCTTCCAACTGATGCCGGGAAGTGCTAATGTCGAATTGACTAAGCCAGAGATTTACTGGAGCTATCTAAGTCGCGATCGCTGGCTGGATTTTGACGATACTCAGCTACTCTCCGATACGACTAACGGCTTAGTCGATGCAGGAATCATTCGCTTAAGTATTCCCGAAGCAGCGACAGCGCACAATCAGATGTTTGGCGATGATTTGTACTGGTTGCGAGCCATTGTCAAAGAAAATGCTGCCGCTATTCCTGATACCCTCGCTATTCAAGCCCAAGCAGTAAGTGCCACTTTTGTCAACCAAGGTAATGCAGCAGATCATCTCAGTAAACCCTTAGCAGCTAATTCTATTGAAGGATTGGTCATCCGAGACTCAGCCATTAAAACGGTGATGCAGCCTTACACCTCCTTTCAGGGAAAAATGAAGGAGGAGCGTCAATCCTTTAATACCAGGGTAAGCGAAAGACTGCGGCATAAACAGCGAGCCTTAACCCCTTGGGACTACGAACGTTTGGTGCTAGAACGTTTTCCAGAAATTTATAAAGTCAAATGTATCACCTCCGCCCTTGGCTTCAACACTCCCAGTGAAGCGAAAGTTACGGTTGTAGTTGTACCAGACATTGCTAACACAGCGCCTTTCTACCCCCTCGAACCCAAAGCACCCCTATATTTGCTCAAAGAAATTGAGTCTTATCTCAAAGCTCATACTTCACCCTTTGTGAAGCTAGTGGTGAAAAATCCCCGTTATGAGCGGATCAAATATAGAGTTAGTATTCGTTTTCGACCAGGATACGACCAGGGTTACTATCACAAACAACTTAATGAAGATATCATACGATTTTTATCTCCCTGGGCTTATGAAGGGCAAGTTGATATCACCTTTGGTACTTCTATCCACAGCTCCCTGGTGATACATTTCATCGAAAAAAGACCTTATGTAGATTATGTCGCCAATCTCAGATTATTTGAACAAGTTGATACGGAGTATGAACCTGAAGACAAGTCAAAAATTAAATTTCAATATAGTGAGTCTAACATTGCCCAGGTGCGACACCCAGACTCAATTTTAGTTTCCGCCACCAATCATCTGATTGATGTCATTACCACAGACAAATATCAAGATGCCAATTTTGAAGGCATTGGTTACATGATTATCGACTTTGACTTTATTGTTACTTAAATTAGGTGGTAGGTATTAGGTGTAAATAGAAATATTCCTTCCTCTTGCCCATTGCCTTCTTAAACCTATTGCCTATTGCCTGCACGAAGTGCCCATTACTTAAGGAAAAACATCATGACATTAAGAAGTAGAAGCGAACTAGAAAATCTGTTCAAAACTGGAGCCAAGCCTTCTGGAGAAGACTTCCGGGATTTCATTGAATCCACCCTCAATCTCAAAGATGATAAAGATAAGTTAGACGCTATTGGCAGTGGCGGCGGAACTGTTCCTACTACTCCTACTACAGGTGGTGGTTCCGGAGGCGGAGGTCAACAGGGACCACTGACAATTACCAGTATAACTATTGGAGGTGGCCCGACGATTAATAAAATTTCTACCGACGGGGATCTTAGTGGTAATAGTGACAATGCTATACCAACTGAGAAAGCGGTCAAAGAATATGTTGATCGGAAAACCAAAGGTTTTGAAAGCTACTCTCAAGGTAAACTGAGTTCTCGGAATGGGGGACACACATTAATAATGCAGGAAAATGATGGGAATTTGGTGGTATACAAAGGTGACCCCAAAAATCAGAATCCTTTATGGAGCTGGAAGAATGGTAAAGTTTCCGATATCAATCTAAAAGAAGATATAGCTACCCTTGATAATGCCTTATCAAAGTTATTAAGTTTGCGAGGAGTATCCTTTCACTGGCAGGATAAAGAGATAGGGAAAAATCGGGAAATTGGGGTTATTGCTCAAGAAGTTGAGCAAGTTTTTCCGGAACTTGTAAATACCACTGAGGGAAACTCTAAACTAGTGCAATACGAAAACTTTATCCCCGTACTAATTGAGGCAATTAAGGAGCAGCAAAAAACAATATCTCAGTTGCAGCAAGAGATAGAAGCGATAAAAGGCAATAGGCAATAGGCAATAGGCAATAGGCAATAGTAAAGGATTATCTATTTGCCTGCTCTAACTAAAAGTCAAGTTTCCCATGAGAAAACAGCTCGAACAACGCCTTGAACAACTCAAACTCGAATTTGAATCCGGTCAAAAATTGTTGCTGGATTTGGAAGCAAGACAAACGGAGGTGAAAAATACTTTATTACGCATGCAAGGAGCAATCCAAGTATTGGAGGAGGAGTTAGCTAAAAGTGATGAGGTTTTATCAGAATCGGCAGAGTTAGTCAAAAATGATGGAGTCTCACTAGAATCGTTAGCTTTGGAATAAAAGTAGGTTGGGTTGAACAGAGTTAAACCCAACATTATATCTACCGATTATTGCCTATTGCCTAGTGCTACTGGCTATATCTGGGTTTCGTTCCTCAACCCAGCCTACGACACTACAAAACAGCTTTTTAAAATTGCGATCGCATACCACTCAAACCAAATATTAAGCCCAATAAATAAATCCTTGAATTACTACCTAACACCTAACATGGCTGCTCCTAATTTTTTAGAAGAATCAATAACCTTTGATGGTAAGGATGATTATATAGAATTACCAGAAATGGAGTTTGATTTCTCCGGAGGCTTTACTTTAGAAGCCTGGGTTTACTGGGAGAGTTTTCCCACAATAGCAAAAGTTATTGATTTGAGCAACGATCGAGGTTCTAACAGTATCATTCTCAGCAATTACAATTCTACCAACCGTATTCACTACTCGATTGATGGGAGTGGATTTGCTGTCACTGAAACAATGGAGCTAGAAAAATGGTTCCATGTAGCAGCCACAATAGATATCTCTCGCAAGTATAAAATTTACCAGAATGGCAGCGAGATTGTAGACCGTTACCGTAATCTCCCTCCTAATATCAAGCGTATTAAAAATTGTATTGGTAAGAGTGGCTTTCGTAACACTGATTTTTTCCACGGTAGTTTAGGTGAAATCAGACTCTGGAATACGGCTCGTTCTGAAGCTGAAATTGCCGAGAATATGAATCGTCGCTTAACTGGCAATGAGCCAGGATTAGTTGGCTACTGGCCTTTAAATGAGCGTTACAACACTGTAGCTTATGACAAAAGTCCCAATAATTATCACGGTACCATCCACGGACAAGGAGAAAGGGAACGAGTCAAGAAAGATCCCCTAGAATTACCAGCAACTAGCCTCGACTTGTCGGCAAAAAAAGTCGAACTCAATCGTCAATTCTTCCTTCCAGCAGCACAGTACCAAACCATCTCCAACGAACCGCCGGAATATCCGGGGATGAACTTTGCTTTGTTACGTCAAGAAGGCATTAAACATATCGAAAAGTTAGCGGGGAAAGTCTGGACAGATTACAATACCCATGACCCAGGTATCACCATCCTCGAAGCACTTTGCTACGCTATCACCGACTTAAGCTATCGCCTATCCTTTCCTATTCAGGATTTACTGGCTTCTCCCCCTCCAGAATCAGGAGAAGATAAGCAGCAGTTTTTCACCGCTAGGCAAATTCTCACCGTTAACCCCCTCACCATCAACGACTATCGGAAACTGCTCATCGATATCGAAGGTGTCCAGAATGCTTGGTTAAGAAAGGTCAAGGATTCCGAACCAGAAATTTATTACAACGCCAACGCTAATACCTTAAACTTTGATACCACAGACCTACCCGAATATATCAAATTATATAGCGACCCGATAGAATTAAATGGGCTTTATCGGGTACTTATTGCCAAGGAAGAAGGCGCTGATGAAGCTAAACTAGAAGAAGAAGTTAAATTACGACTGCATCAGCACAGAAATCTTTGCGAAGATTTTGAGAAAATTGAAATTTTACCTAAAGAAGAAATTACCGTTAAAGCCGAGATTGAAATTGAACCAGACTTCGATTTGAGCGATTTAATGGCCAAGATTTATTTTGGCTTAGAGTGTTTGATTTCTCCTATCATTGACTTCTTCACTTTAAGAGAACTGCTGGAAAAAGGCAAAAACACCGCAGAAATTTTTGAAGGTCCTCCCCTGGAGCATGGATTTATTGATGACGAACAACTCCAGCTTTTCGACAGAAAAGAGCAAGATGAGGAAGAGGAGAAAGGGGATGAGTTACACACCTCCGATATGATTCATATCATTTTGGATCTGGAAGGGATAAAAGCAGTTAAAAGCATTACCCTCTCCAGCAGTAAGTCTTCCAACGAAGAAGAATGGGCCTTAGAATTAGACATCAACAGTACACCTCGTATGAAAGATGTAGAGGCTGCGATCGAGGATATCAGTTTCTTCAAAGGTCAAATTCCTTGCCAGCTTGACGAAAAAGAAAAGACAGAAGTTATCAATAAAGTGCAAGCTTTACAGCGAGAACACCAAAGACCCTATAGTAAAATAACTCCAGATGAGAGTTCGGAGGCAGGGGATTCCGAGTTAGAAAACAATGGCTCTTCCTCTACTGCTGGCGCTCCCGCTTTTTTACAGGAATCAATCACCTTTGATGGTGTAGATGATTATGTAGAGTTGCCAGAAATGGAGTTCAATTTCTCCAGAGGCTTTACTTTAGAAACTTGGGTTTACCTCGCTCCTGGAGGATCTACTAGCAGCAGAATAATTGCCCTTGGCAATACTAATACAGATGCCTTATATCTCGGGAATATTGACACTTTTGATATATCTTCCAATTTTTCACCTCATGGAGAGATTTTAGAGTTTGCAAAGTGGATACATATAGCAATTACTGTAGATATTTCTGGAAGTAGCAAGCTTTACAAGAATAGTAGTGAAGTTCGTCAGCGTTCAATTCCTCTTCCCGCCAATGTCCGACGTACCAAAAACTCTATTGGCAAAGATAATCTTAGCGACTCAGGATTTTTCCAAGGTCGTTTAAGTGAGATGTGTATTTGGAATACAGCTCGTTCCCAAGCTGAAATTGCCGAAAATATGAACCATCGCTTAACTGGTAATGAAAGGGGATTAGTAGGCTATTGGCCCTTAAATGAGGCTTTCGGCATCATAGCTTATGATAAGAGTCCCTCTGCTAATAACGGTACGATCCACGGAAAAGGGGAAAGAGAGCAAATTGAGGAAGAGAAACCAAGAGAAGAAGTTGCCCCTCGTATTGAACCTAAAGACATTCCTATCCCCGCCGGACAAGACCGAGAGTTATCTGAATATGAGTCAATCCAAAATGATTTCCCCCTTAACTATGGCATTGGGGAATTTGGCTTACCTAATTCTGCAACTCCGAAAAGGAAAGCGCAGGCTAGGCAGTTGCAAGCTTATTTGATGTTCTACGATCAACTGCTAGCTAACAATTTTGCTCAATTAGATCGTGTGAAAGACCTATTTTCCTTCCACAAACAGAATAACAAAACCTATTTCTCTCAAGAGATTTCTAGCTTACCCGAAGAAGTCAGAAACCTTTTGCAGGAATATCCCCCAGAATCAGAAGAAGATAAAAAAATTGACCTAGAAAGGAGAAACCGTTTTCTTAACTACCTAATCGGACAATACTGCGAAAAATTCACCGATTATTCCTTACTTTTGTATAAATCAATCCTGGAAGAAAAACTCATTGAAGATAAGCTAGCCTTTCTCCAAGACTATCCCCGGATTAGTGCCGACAGAGGTAAAGCCTTTAATCGCCTCGACTATAGTCAAATTTGGGATACAGATAACGTTTCGGGATTGAAGCTACGCATTAGCCGTTTATTAGGCATCCCGGAAACCAGACAATCCCTGGCTGCTAATGAAATCGAAGGGTTTCATCTCATCGAACATATTTTACTGCGTCCGAAAGCTGCCAATGTCGCCTTAGAATCTGCTGAAGGGTTAACCTTTGCTTGTCCAATTACACAATTTGCTCCGCCAGCAGAAGGGAATGAACAAGTAACCTGCTCTACTGAAGTTCATGGACTGAAAGAAGGAGATGAAGTCCGAATATTTGATGCTGGTGCTTACGATGGCATCTATCCAGTTACCAATGTTCAACTTGGTGGCTTCGACATAGCAACAGCATTTGCCGAGTCAAGAACGGGAAAATGGGCTAAAGTAAACCAACATCCCGATCCTTTTTCTTTCCAAATCAGTTTTGTCTTTCCCGCTTGGTTGCCTCGCTTTCAAGAAGAAACTTTCCGGCAACTTATCCAGGAAACATTAATTAATGAAACTCCCGCACATATTACCATCTACCTCCATTGGTTCGATCAAGAGGAGATGGCAACATTTGAGCTAGCTTACGAGCAATGGTTAGAGGTAATCACAGATGAATCTGCTTCAGATACTGAAGTTCAGATTAAGACCAATAATCTGATCGGATTGTTGAAAATTGCTTACCCTGAATTAGTGTTAGATCAAATTCCTAAAGGGATCGGCTATATGGTGATTGAAGGGACTCCCAGGAATATTTTCCATGTTATTTGATAGAAGTCTGAGCAGATGATACTTTTGCTTCTTCTTCCTATTGCCTTTTTATGACCGAACAACAACATATTATCAAAAAGCAAATTATCGAACTCCAGTTAAGCTCACAACAAGGTGCTTTCGAGCTGCAAAATGAAGTAAGCAGCATCTATCATCGTAAAATTGTTCCTCGGCTTGAAGCCTTGTGCGATCAATTGAGTGATAACCAGACAATTGTGAGAATTGACTCCCTAGACATTAATTTAGGAAATATCGAGATCAATCATCTCGAACAAGAGATTGTTGCCAAAGTAGAAGCATACATTAAACAGTACTTAACAGAAAAAGCTAACCCTTCAGATTCTATTATTGCAGAACAAACTCAAACAAACGGGAGTAATATATCCCGTCAAAATATTGATAATTACACCAGTCATTTTACCCAAGAACAAGATAGTAATAACATAAATGCCCAAGCATCTAATATTTCTAGTCAGAGTACTTCACAATTAGAAATTTTAAGCTACTTTCTGCAAACAGGTATGCTACCTTGGTGGGCAAAAACCTTAACCAAACAAGAGCTGATAGAATCTTGCGATCGCATCATAACCACTTCCCCAAATCAAATTCAACCTCTTCTTCAGCAAACTATTCAAAATGAAGCGCAATTGAAACGGCTTATCTATCAGTTTCCCGATACAACTTTACTCAAAATTACACGCTTGCTTTCTTCTGATTTAGCTCAGTTCTTTATTGATTATAATAGTGACATTAGAGAAATATTTAAGCAAATTCAACCTTTAAGAAATATTCCTAAAAATCTCTCCAGACTTGAACGCTGGCGAAGTTTATTTTTTTGTCTCTCAAAAGAGAGAAGCATCAATCAAAACCAATTTCAAGTACCCCAAGAAACTTTGTTATATATTGCCACTAGCTTCCAAATTAATTATTCACATCTAGTCACTCAGATGGTAGAAGTAGTGGATCATTTTGGCAGAGAAGGTAGAAGCCTTAAAAGCAAACTGCCAGAAATTTTAGACCAAATAGCAACTTCCTCTCAAAGCGAGAAAATTTTCAGAACGAAAAATTCCCCAACACCTCCAGAACAATCGACTGATTTTCAAACTTCTACCGAGTCCTTTAACAATTCTGATGAGATATACATTCACAATTCAGGATTGATTTTGCTGTGGCCTTTTCTAACTCGCTTTTTCGACAATATAGGACTGGTTGAAGAAAATAACTTCATTAGTTTTAATTGTGCCGAACGAGCCGTCCTATTACTTCAGTATTTAGTTGACGCTTTACCGTCTCCATCCGAGCATCTTTTACCTCTGAATAAACTCCTTTGTGGCATAGAGTTATTAGAACCTGTTGAAACAAACTGGAAACTCTCCGAACAAGAGCGATCGGAATGTGAAAGTCTTCTCAACGCTGTCATCCAAAATTGGTCGATCTTGAAAAACACATCTATTGAAGGATTGAGGAAAGCTTTTTTACAAAGAAAAGGTATCTTGAGAATTCTCGATGGTAGCTGGCTACTACAGGTAGAACGAAAAAGCTATGATATTTTGCTAGATAGAATTCCTTGGAGTATAAGTGTCATCAAATTGCCGTGGATGACAGAGGTTTTATATGTACAATGGTCTTGATATTTCCATTGCTAAATCAAGAAAACTAAGGATAGTTCATTGGCATTCTAGATTGCTCTTCAGAAAGATGAAAATTGGCTACTCGGAGCAAATCAGACACCTCCCTTTATTTTAGAACTTCTTAATTATAGTAATAGTATAAGTCTAATGGGAGATAAAATTACTTAAAAGTACATCTTTAGGAATATAGAAAATGAGTTCGCCGTAGGGAGTTTGTTGTTTTTGCAAGCAATAGCATTGAGTTGGAGCAGAAGGACGCAACCACTGTCGATCGAATTCATTCCAAAGAGCTTGCAACTGAGGATTAATCGGACTGTCAGCAATAATCTCCATTACAAGCTGATGTATCTTTAGTAAATCTAGAATGCTTCCTCGCACGTATATTTTACCTGTAGCGATCGCTCGATCCAAAATCAAACAACCAGCAATAACATCCCTTAGAGTTTCTGCGTCGCTACGAAAGTTAACAAATTTTGACTCGACCGGATATTCTATTCTCACCTGAAGTGGTTCGCTTTCTGAAGCCTGTAGCTGCAGGCGAACATCGTCTAATTCGACGATCGCTTTTTTTCCAGAAACTGTCGAAACTAATGTTCTCCAAGTCGATCCTCCTTGGAGGCGAAGAATCTCGACTAAGCGATTTAGCCATTGGGCTAATTGCTGATGGCGATTATTCAAAGGATTGACCATAACCCGATCTAGCTCTACCGTTTTAAGTATGATAATTCAACTCTGAAGCCTAAAAGAAAAACGGGTGACAAAGTTAAGCATTGCGGACAAAATGAAAATTATTGATTCAGCCAAGAGCCCAAGATACGTCTGAATCAAATTAAAGCTCACAGAACGTGAATGTTCCGATCGATTAGGATATAGAGTCAAAAGTGATCCCCTACAATAAGGACATTATTAATGAAGCTCTACATAGTTCTCGTTTGGCGATCGCTACCAAAATCAAAGAGTTTGTTGAAGCTAAGCGCAATCTTACCGGAGCCTATACTCCTTTATATGATTTGCTAACGGATTATCCATTCCGGATCGGCAAAATGCTACGACCCACGATCTGTATCAGCGTTGCTAGAGCAGTTGGTGGAATGGGTCAATCAGCTTTGACAACGGCGGCCGCCTTGGAGTTATATCACAACGCCTTCCTAATTCACGATGACATAGAAGATGGTTCTGAGGCTCGACGCGGCAAAGAAACACTACACCAAACGATTGGTATCTCCCGTGCTATTAACGTTGGCGATGCTACCAATATCCTTGCGATGGGTCTATTATTGGAAAATCTACCTGTTATTGGAATCGCAAAAACTCTCAACGTTCTTCATGAAATTGAATTTATGGCTAGACAATCGGTTGAAGGACAAGCAATGGAATTAGACTGGATAGCTGGCAACGCAAAAAGCTTAACCGATCGAGACTATTTCAGAATGTGTGTCAAAAAAACTTGCTGGTATACATTCATTTCTCCTTGTCGTATTGGTTTAATTGTAGGACAACCTTCTTCTAACAAAGAGGATTTGATCGAGCCTTTGGCTAATTTAACTCGCTTTGGCATGACATTAGGTATTGCTTTTCAAATTCAGGACGATTTGTTGAATTTGCAAGGCAAGATAGAGTCATATGGCAAAGAAATAGGCGGAGATATTTATGAAGGAAAGCGAACTTTAATGCTCAATCATGTTATTGCTAATAGCAGTGAATCTTCTAGAATTTTAGAGATACTAGCAATTCCTCGAGAAGAGAAAAATTCAGAGCATATCGCCTTTATTTTGAAGCAAATGCAACATTGTAAAAGCATTGAACACGGCTGGAAAGTGGCACAAGATATGGCAAATCAAGCAATTAAAAGTTTTAATTCTCTAGACTTTCTTCATCTTGAATCTCCTTTGCGACCAATAGAACAATGGAGTTCTCCTGTTCACGATCGTCGCTTTCTGAAAGAGTTAATTAATTATGTTATTCATCGAAATAAGTGAAAAAATATTTCTTTTTCAAAATTTTACCTAAATTTTTACAATGAGTTTTATCTAAAAAAATGGTATTATCACAGATTGAAATTAGTATTAATAATACCTCAGAGACTAAACTTATCTTGCAGTTACGCCTCCGCAATCAGACTAATGAAACACTTCTGTTGCGTCCTACAATAGATGACTGGATCGTAGACAATAATCTAACTATCTCGCTAATCAGTAAGCTATCTCCTCCTTTTATTACTTTACATCCTCAAGGAGAGGCAATACAAAAAATTGCTCTTCAGCTACCTTCTAATTTGCGCAATCGACAGACACTTAGAAGTTGGCTGAGATTTCCAGGAATTCATGAGACAGCTATTCCAATTCAGATACAAATAGCCTCTCCAGAAGAAAACAAAAATCACTTCAAAATAGTCGATCTACAACTAACTTTTCCTCTAAATTTCGATTTCGATTATTCATCTTCTACGAATTTTAACTCTACAACAGAGGGGATATTTTGGCTAATTCCGATCTTGACGGATTTGGATAAAATTCCTTCTCGCTGGTTGGCGGCAGAGTTATTAGTTCAATTATGCAAACAAGGATCTGAATATAGTAAAACTGTATCAGGATATCAATTGCTGACTGTACTTCAACCAACCTCTTTTTTTAAGAATGGAGTTTCTGCTTTCTCATCAATACAATTACCACAATGGATTTCTGAAACTTTATTAATGGAGAAACAAATATTAGGATCTACAACACCAAAGGAAAATAATTTGCTCTATATTTGGGAAAGTTGGTTATTGAGCCTTGCCGATCGAGATATAGAAGTTAACAAGAAAACTCAAGTAAAAACATCTCACTCTTTCTTGCTCGTGGATTTTGTGAATGAATTAGGTATGGATATAGATCGTTGGTTTGCTTATTTTTTATTTGGACTCGCTCAAATATCTTCGACAACTACAGCTATTTTAAGAAAAGTAATTACTGAGACTTCATCATTCAATTTACAATCAAGTAAAATAGATGAAGCTACCTCTAGATCGATCGTTGAATTAACAAGTTTAAATACGCTTCCAGTTCGTTGGTTAGTAGTTGAATTATTTATTTTAATGGCACAAAAAGGGGAGAACTATGCCAAAACAGAATCAGGGTTTAAGTTGTTAAGTCAACTGAGTTGTACTCGTTTCTTTAAAAATGGAGTACTAACGCTAGCCTATGCAAAAGTTCCTCGTTGGCTTCATATTAGTCAAATGGCAGCTTCTGCTTATCATGCTTCTTTAGGAAATTCTTATACTCAAGGTGGTTTGATCTACACTGGGGAGCAATGGCTAAGAACTTTAATTCCTGGCATTATTAACTTGGATGACTCCAAACATCCAGCTTCTATTAATATGATGGAAGCTTTTGTTCAAAAACTGGGAATGGATAGCGATCGCTGGTTTGCTTATGGCATTTTGGGGTTATCTCAAGTCTCTCCTCGAATTGCTGCTATTGTCCAAGAAATTGCTAACAAAGCACCGAAGCAACCGCAGAAAAAACCATCACCTCAATTTAAGATAGATGATGTTCTTGGTGAAAGAAATACACTTCAGCGATGAGTTTAATTTTTAGTAAAAACCGAGATGTATTTAAAGTTTATACCCTTCAATCAGCTAACAAAGTGAGCGATAGTTGATGATGATAAATCGAGAACTTCTCACTGGTGTTGAGCAACTTCGCATTCTCTTTGATGACCAAAACGGAACCAAAGACAGGAAAGACTGGTATCACTTTATTCTCATCGATCTGCAAAAAAAGGTGCGAGTGCTAGCCAATGTAGCCTTAATCGGTAAACCCGAAGAAGGCGAACTTCAGGCAACATTTATTGCTCATCTTCCTGTAGAACAAACGCTCTCGCCATTATCAGTAAATTCCTCTATAGCGACTTGGGGCACAGCTTTTTCTCAGCCATGGAAAGCGCAAGTGGTAAGACGATCGCCCTTACTTATTCAAGGAAAGGGGATTCAACTCGAAATTCATCGCGATCGCTTTCAGGTTACGCTTCAAGATAACAGAGCGCAATTATTCCTCAATTTTCAAGCTCAAGTCCAAACCACTCCCCTGTTAGTCACTGAAGATACTCCTTTTGGAAGTGGTTTTATTGGTTGGGGTTTAGTTCCAGGTTTACAAGCGATAGGGGAATTAGGGGTCTGCGAGTACAAATTGGGAATTGATAAAACCTGGTTTTGCTACCACGATCGCAATTTTGGTCGCTTTCGTTGGGGTGAAGATATTGGTTGGGAATGGTTTGTTGCCGTTCTTTCAGGAGAAGGTGGCAAAAAATTCACCCTAGTCTTGGATAAGCGTACGAATAAAAACCATTCCTCAAGTAGCTTACCCTATATTTTTATTTATGAAGAAAATCAGTTACGTAAGGTCTTTTTAGGCCCAACACTAGAGATTGATTGGGAGTGGAAACCTTTTTCCCAACGCCCCCTACGCTTACCGGGGATTATGGCTTCTCTGTTTGCAGATCGAACTGTAAAAATGCCCCAAGGACTACAAGTACGGGCAATGGACGAACGGGATTGGATGATGCTTACCGTCCAATTTGAGGACGCGATAGAGCTAATCGTACCCGATAATCAAGCCAGACAATATAGTTTCATTGAAGAACTTACCGGGAGTGCGGAAATAAAAATTTCCCTCCAAGGAAAGACTTTTCAGGCTAAGGGATTGATTTATGCAGAATATGTTGTCTAAAATTTTCCAAGCAAGGACTAAAGTCGGGAGCATATTGCTCTTTACCTCCCTCGCTAATGGCTTTGTGAGGATCGACTGCGCGAACCACAGTTCCACTTTGCTTGTAGCCGAGTACGAGGAACAGAGTAGACTTGCCACAGAAGGAGCCAATTTCTAGAACTTCTCCGGAGATAGAACGACGCGCCAGTTGATAGAGAGCAATTCCCTGCGCTTCGCTTAACCAACCTTCAACAGTAGAGGAAAACTGACAAATGCTCTCGAACTCTTCTACATCGCAGCCGATCGCTCCGCCGCTAGAGTCAAACCAAGAAGGTAGCTCTTCGCTGAATTGTGAGAACAACATCGCAAACTGGCTTTAATAAAACGATTGGTAAACTTCAGATGGGCAGTTTTTCATCCAGGGATACAATTGAGAAACAGTTTTTAGGACTCGAGTAGCGCTGAGCGTCAGTCTGCCGATTTTTAAATCAGTCAGTTAAACAGTGTCGTCAGGATGTAAGACGGAGAATAGTAAGCCGATCTCTGCCACCTTCTACTCGTTACAGTCATCGTTAATCTTAACCTGAAAAAATACATCGTTATGGTTAACTACTTTGTCATCAGGAGTAAACTCAACAATCTAGTTCTCCAAATCGACCATTACAACATTCTCAAAACACATCTGGGCATCCAAACAGAACAATTTTGGGTTGTAACCGGTCAAGAAACCCAAGCCGATAACCAATTGTGGACGCTGACTCCACAAGGACAAATTCAGAGTAAGTACAATGGTTTAGTTCTGGATATCGGAGTGGAGAATTTGCTGGATATTTTTGGTAAAAACGACGAGGGCTATCGCTATCTTAAAACTCTAGGTATTCGTTACCCCACCTTGGTAGCGGCCTCTCCTGAAGGAGGTAAACTTGCTCAACAATGGATGCAAGGCGGTCTTACTATCAACAACAATCAAAACGGTAATGTCTTAGATATTTTGGGGTCTTCACTGTCTGAGTATTCCCCAATTACGATTGCTTCGCTGTCTCCAGATGCACATAATCAACAATGGGAATTTATCGCTGTCTCTCAACCTTCACCAGACCCCTTGCCAGAACCAGAACCTTCGCCTGAGCCTCTGCCAACAGGAACACGGAATACTTTATATTCTGGTGAAGTTCTAAAACCTGGCGAATGTCTGACATCAGCCAATGGGATTTACTCTTTCTGCTATCAAGCAAATGCAAATCTAGTGCTTTACGAAAATATGGAAAAGCCAGATAAGAGAGTTGTGTGGCATTCAAACAGCCATTTATATCCTCCCGCTTTCCAGTGCCATTTGCAGCAGTCTGATGGAAACTTGGTCGTTTACAATGTACCGGGTCATGCGACCTGGTTTGCTAAAAAGTTTGGTTCGCAGTATCCACCAAGCAAACTGATTGTGCAAAATAGCGGTAATGTCGTAATCTATGACAGAAACGGGACTCCCTATTGGGACTCCCTAAAAGATACTGGTGTGTCGGGATCGAGAGATTGAATGCAATGCCAGCAAAATAAACTTTAATGTATTAGATAACTATTTGACTGATACAATTCCAACTTTACAGTCTAGATGGCAACTCTTTCCCACTTTTGTATAGCTTTAAGTTTCGACTCATCAACAGGATAAGCGATCGCAATTGCGAAGTTTTGCAGATCTATTGCCATAGAGTAAGCATAGCCATGAATCGTGCTTTTATTTTTGATCGTCCCATTATCTTGAATTTCCCATTGTTGTGTCTCAGAACCATTAGGGAGATTGATAACAACTAATTTTGCCCACTCATTACCTGGTAAATCTTCCAAGTCCAGGACAAAATTTCCCAGATGACTCTTAATCAAGCCATCTGAAATACTCCACTTTTGGCCATCTCCCCCTGTATCAGTAAAGCCAAAAACCTTATTTCTAGCCGACGCTTGGTTCTCTGCAACACTGGCAAATAATTCACCTTCAGCACTTTTAAGCATAAAGGGCTTAGTCGGATCTGTTTCCACTTCAGGTTTTTCGTCACGCCAATGTCCCAATAAGTTAGTATCTTGTTCGCTCAAAACCTGAGACATACTGTTCTGAATCTCTTTTGCTGTTAAGCTCTTATCCCAGATACGAACATTTTTAATCTCTCCTTCCAAAGAATAGTCATAACCATCATCTTTACCAATAAACATTGAACCTAAATCTTTATTAATTTTTCCTATAAAGAGGGTCTTAGCAACTTCTTTGCCATCAACATATAAACAAATATCGTGACCATCAAACGTTCCTGCATAATGATGCGATTCGGTAATATCTACGCTTAATTCCGCCTCAGCAAACTTCCAGCTTCCTGAATAAATATAAAACCGTAATATTTTACTATCTAGTAGCGGAAACAACATGAAAGCATCTCGCTTAGAGATTAACATTCCGTGTTCGTTCCAGTTTTCCGTATTACTTTTGACCTGACAAGAAACGGTAATTTCTTTAGTTAGATTAGGCAGATTTTTAACTTCTATATAAGTTCCATGGTCAATCGTTTCATATGGCTCAGTCATTTCCGATCTCTCCTCATTAATGCTTAGCTTTAGATGCGATCCTCAACGCCAAAATAGAGAGCGGCTAGCTTGATAATTTCCTGTTCGATCTTTTTATTCTCGTCAGGATTTTTGTCTTTCAGCTCTGGCAAATAAGTCGCAATTGTTTCACGGACTGCTTCAGCAAAATTTGGATAATTACCGATTTTATGGCGAACAAAGGGTTCAAGTGTCTTGAGCAATTCCCAGTTACTTTCGATATTCGCTGCACGGATGGCTTTTTCTACAGGAGGGGTATTTTGAGTTTGGATTTGCTGCAAAATCCGACTAACAAAGGTAACTCGATGGAATACTCGCCAGCATTTCGGTTTTTTCTCCCCTTGATTAGCGTGACGCAGGGCGATCGCATTGGGAGCATTACTTTGTTCGAGCCAAATCGGGTCTACAACTTTGCCAAAAAAGTCCTCAAAATTGTTTGTATTTGGTTCCAGGTAGAAAGTCATAAAACGATAGGCATCGACTTTCCCTGGTTGCTTAATAGGATTGCCCTGCTCATCATAAACGCCACCACTCTCGTTCATACGACCTTTGTATTTCTCCTTGAGGTCATCAGTCATGGCGTAGAATTGAATATCTCGTTCCCCTTCAACTTCGACTTCGATAGCAAAGGATTTTTCCGTTTCTTGACCTTTGACTTTGGTTGTCTCTAAATGACCTCCAAATAGGGCATCCAGTTCAAATTTAGTTGCTACCCCTCCAATTGCAACTTGAATATCAGTGGAGGCTCCTGCCATCCCTTGAAAAGAGTAAAAACCTGTGGTTGCTTCTGAAGTCGCCTCCATCACCTCCGAAGACTCAGCAAAAAAGCCACCATCTGCTGTCCACACATAAGTATTTACTAGATTTCGAGTAGCGACTTGACGTGATGGTAAATCATTGAGCGCTCCCCCAGCTTGATATGCAACATTTTGAAATGTGGAGTATTGCTGATAGTATGTCTGCAATTGCGCTCTTTCTTGCTCAATTTGCTTCTTCAAACGGTAGGCTTCCATCGGTTTGAAATAGCTCCACGATCCGTAGGTAGCTGCATTGGGATAGTCAGGATCTGGTTGTACGGTGCCATCTTCAGATTGGAAACCAACTTTGCCATCTAATGTGCCTTGTTTGGTATAGGTAGGATTGATAGGAAAGGTAATAATGTTCCAGTCCTTGGGAATATCAGGATTAGGCATCATGCGATAAGAGACCAGGGCATCATTATGCTCCAAGCGTAGCGCAAAAACATCCATCGTATCAGATTGCACTAAGGCTAAACCAATATTAAAGGGAATATAACGACGACCAACAAACGGGTTGATTTCTTCTCCTGGTTGTTCCCATGCTCCTCGAAAATCTAAGCGACTCACCTTGCTTTTGTTATATCCATAGGTCACACTCGCTTCACTCAACATACCTTGGGAAGATTCAAATATACTGTGTGTACCAATAACACTCATAATATCGGTAACTTGTGTTGCAACGACAAAACCGGCCTCAGTTTCTTGAGAAAATCCTAGTCCTGCTTTCATGTCTATTGACATATCAAAGGCACTTTCTTTGGAGGAGGCATAAATATAATTGACGCTATCAGCTTCCACCAATTCGATCGCACTGGCTTCATAATGATCTACCCCTGGACCAAGGGCCATACTGGTTCCAGTTAAGTTTTCACTGGGGACAGGAGGCGCGCCTTCAATATAGCCAATAATTTGCGGATTACTTTGGACTTGTCCGACCCATTCCGTCAGCAAATTGCCCACTTTATAGCCCGTAATTAAGTACCATTGATTATTCTTAATATAGGTGTAGCAGCGCTTTTGAACGCCCAATAAATTCCCCTCAACATCATATTGTAAGTCAGCATATTCAGTCACAGCAGGACTATTGTCAATCGTCTCGTGGAATTGGGTTGCAACTGAGGCTAAAGCAGAGCGAACAATGGCAGTATCTTGACTAATGGGTGCATCGGAGGGAACCCACTCAGGTTTACGATCGCCAGAACCAAGGGTTAAATCATTACCCCTCAGTCCTCGATCCAAAAGTTCAGCTTCGCTTTCTTCGTCGAAGGTATAGTAGGCCAGTAAGTCTTGTTTTTCGCCTTTGATACGGCCAAATAAATTATCTTGAATTTGCTCTTGAGTCCGAGCAATTTTCCAAATACGGACTTCCTCCATTCTCCCTATAAAGAGTTTATTGGGATTATCCTGGGTATCTAAGATTGCTCCTAAGGTAAACTGTTCTTTGCCCCAAGGATTTGCACTGACATCGACAATTGGTACAGGATCGCCATTTTTGTATAAGATCATACTTGACCCTTGAGGATCGGGATTATTGACCCATTTTGCTGTGGTAATTTTGGCGTGGTTGTTGCCCTTGGAATCATAGGCTACACTGCCTTCGCCTTCCTCAAACCGCCACCAGCTAATGAGTCCCTTTTCGTTGCCATTGAGCTTAAGATGTAAGTTTTCCGGTTCCAGCGCTTTATTCCACAGCCGAATCTCGCTAATTACCCCCTGAAAATAATTTTCTTGCATTTCATGATAGATTTTGCCAATTTCTAAGGGCTGGCTGTTGCGACCAAGATCGCTACTATCATAAGATTGCGGATTAGGGGCTTTGCCATTGATGAAGAAGCTAATCTCTACTTGCTGCTTGACAACCAAATCTGGTATCTCTTCTGTTCCTTGGTTACTCGTTTCTGTTGTGAAACGACGCGTGACAGCAATTGTGTAAAATTCTCCTTCTGTCAGTCTGTGATATGCTCCAATTTTCTGCAAAAACCCATGTTTATCGCCAGGGTGAACTAGGTAATAGTTTAATTCTTCTTCTTTTTCTTCTTCTGTCAGTTTTCGATATGCTCCGATTTCCTGCAAAGATCCGTTTTTATTTTCGTAGGTAAAAAAGATTCTATTATCTTCATCAAGCCAGAGGGAATAGGGAACATTTTCATCTGTGCCATCCCCCACTTTACCCTTTGTGAGAATTCCTCGATTCTGTCCATGACCCTTAACTTGTAGATACACCTCAATGGTCAGATCGCGGTCAAGATTAAGCGTTTCATTCGATTCACATTTTAGGACTCCATTCCCTCCAAATTCAAGACCATAGGATTGGTTGTAAACTGCCGCTAAATGAGTCCATCGATCGTGTTGAAAGGGAATTTTTGATTTTTTGACCAAATTCCCTATCCCCGCAAGAAAGTAGATGCCAGGCTCTTGTTGTCCAGATAGGCTATCTGAATAGAGCTGTAAAGTATATTTAGAGTTGTCAGAATAGTGATGAATTAAACAGGCGGTTTTGTCTGCGAATTTGACAGTGGTAGGTTCAACCCATGCCTCTAATGTCAGATCGCCTAAGCTATCCAATAACGACAGGTCAGATGGGGAGTCTGATTGAACATAGTCATCTCCTCCAAAAAATAATGTCTTTCCGAGAGACTCTGCTACCCATTGGCAGGGCAGTGTAGTTTCATTTGTGTTATCCTTGTCTTCTCGATTTTTAACATCTCCTTTCGCGTCTCCCGATTCGATCCTTACCTGAGATGAGCCAAAATTGAGCTTAATTCCTGCTTTACCACTTTTTGCCCAATCATCATAATCATAAGGAATCATCAACACAGGCGTATTTATTTCTGCGCTGAGGTGAGTACTTTCAATGGTAATTTCCGTTGCTTTTTTACTACGCTCTCCTTCGACTATCACTTTGCTCCCATTAACCAGTAGTCGGGTTTTTGAGAGTAGATTATCTTTAAGTTCATCAATCGATAAACGAGTAACATTATCGCCAACAGCAGGATGAGTAAGTTTGCCAATAAAAGTTGGCTTAGTGCGAGCGCCGTTTAGGGTAGCGGCAAATTGTTCTACCTCCCGTGGAACTCGTTCCCAAATCTCCTGATTTCGCGCCGCCGAACCATCGTTTTCAATGGTAACTGTGCAAAATTCTGGCTGATCGGAGTCTTCTATGGTAATCCTAATTGCATCAAATTCTGATTCGGCCGAGCGCACTAGGGCAATTAGAGAACCTTCATCTGCTTCTAAGGAGAAGCTCGCTTTAGTGGTATTGGTGTCGTAGTATGCTACACAAAAAGCGTCATCAGGCTTTTGCCGAAAATAGAGGGCAAGTTTACCTGTTGCACTTTTCATCAAACGAGGAATTTCATGAGTAGAGGCAAAATGGAGTAAACCGCCTGATACCGTCAGTCCAAACACATCGAAGTGCAAGAGGGACATGGGTAAAGCAAGATTCTCTAAGCTTTGAGATTTTAATCCATCTAGTGCTAATTGCTTATTTTTTCTGTTCGTTTTAAGCCTTCTTATTTCTTCGTTTTCTTCTTTATTATCTCGTTGTATATTTTCGATATCTTGATGTAACTTATGACGGTCAGTTATATGAAGTTTCCATTCACCTTTTTCACCTTCTGACGAGTCTACAGAAAGATCGCACGTTGAATTGTCTTTGGCAACCAGGTATACACTTTGTTGTTCTGAATCTTCTGAACGGAACTGTTTTAAAAATCTTATATTAAACTGATACCGATCATCTCCTGTAGGAACCTTCTCCCAAGTGTCCTTTTCTTGTAAAGAACCGGACGTTCCTCCTAAGCCTAAGGAAAAGCTGCCTACTTCATTAATGTTTACAACAGAAGATCCTATACTAAGATTAGCTCTTGTTCTTCCATTTTGGATTGTAGAGTCAGCTAACAACCAATACTGCCGATACTTCTCATAATTGCCTTTATACTCCTTATCAAGAACAACACCACGATCGTTGTTATCAGAAGTCAAATAGTAACCTGGGAATTGAATACTTTCGAGCTGACGATAATAATCCCAAGATGCCGTCCCTCCCTGTTTTATCTTTTTTTCTATTTCCTCAATCTTCTTAACACTCTCTTGAATCCCATCCTCTAGTTTCTTTATTTTTTCGTCTAAATCCTCAATCTCTGCTGTTAAAACAGTAATCTCATCTGAATCTTTTTGTGTTAATGATGGTTTAACGATGGGGGGTAAATCAACTATTGCTGGAACCTGAGCTAGTCTTCCTTCTCGAGAAACAGAAAAATCTAGAATAGCAATCTTATAATCATCTTCATCTAGATCTCCTTTTGTTGCCACAGCCATCATCACTCGTGCATTACGAGCGAGGGGTTTCTGGCGTCGATCGTATCCTGCTGCTGTTTTTTCCTGTTGGTAATATAACAAAGCTGATGGAGCCGATACAATTGTACGCGTATTAGAAAGCTGGGAATTTTGAGCAACAGGGGAATCTGATTTTAGCCAAGATACCTTATCAAGTATGAGAGTGTTGCCATATGGGGTAGAGTCCTCCAGCTTGTTTCCAAATCCTTCATTACAACGCCAGTATCCCATCAAATTTGCTTCATTTCCTATCAGGGAACGGGACATATCAGCAGAAATTTCCTGTTCAGTGCGAGCCTTATCCCAAATGCGAACCTCATCAAGCTGACCGTAGAAGCGACTACCTCGATGTCGGTTGCTCCCCAAAGCATAATAGTGAAATTTTAAGCCTAGTTTGATAGACTTTCTATTTTGCCACTGTCCATTAAGGTAAGAGTTGAAAACTTCACCATCATAAGTCACGCAAACATGTTGCCATACCTTCGGGCTAATTTCGCAGATAAAAAACTGGTGATTATCTCCTGGTGCTGTTTTCTTGTTTAGACCATCGTACACAACCAAATATCCCTGTTCTACTATCTGAATTTGGAAAGTCATCCCGTTATGAGTAAAACGATGTTGAGCTCCAGGGGAATTGGAATTGTTGAAAATTGATGTAAAAGCTTTTTGCTTGGCAGTATCAACTTTCACCCACATCTCAATGGTAAATTCTTTCCCTACTCCTCCCCAGGGCTCGCGGACTCTACACTCCGCGAGCCCTTTTCCACTAAATCCTAAAGCTGCATCTCCTAAACCAGAACTTATAGCAAAGCTGCTACGACGAATACCAGGATGTTCGCCAATGGGCGCATCTGAAGACACCCATATTGCACCATGAATCTTGCCATCAAGATAATCACCAGTTCGGTTATGCAAGTCTTCTCCCGAACCTTCATCAAAACGCCAATATCCAACTAAACCTGGTTCCCTTCCCTCTAAACGATGATTCATACTGGTGATAATTTCAGTCCGAGTTCGAGTCCGGTTCCAGATACGAACTTCATCAATTTGACCCTGAAACCATGCTGGGCTTGTTTTTACGTTTTTTTTGGCTTCTTCTTTTACTGCGGCTTTTAACTTTTCTTCTTCTTGGTCTGGGGAATCCTTTTTCTTTTCGGCCAATAACCTTTTCTCTTCAGCTTCTAGCCTTTGTGTATACTTAGCTAATAAAGTAGCTGCGGTTGATGCCGAGCCCATGACAAGAGGAAATTTTGAAATCCTTCCAGGTTGATTGGGTGTCTTTTCTCCCTGTAATTTACCATCAATAAAGAGTTGTGCTATCTCATTTTCCTCAGCTTCATCTCCTGGATTTTCTTTGGATTTAAAGACAACTGCAACATGATGCCAAACTCCGAGGGTTAACTGGTCTTTACTACTAAAGTTGATTCCGAAATTTGTAAAATTCAAATAACCCCTAGTAATTCTAAAGGCAAAGCCTCCTTTAACTCCCTGATGGTGCCATTTATTGAGAATGTCACCATTCTCTTTTTCAGCTTTAATCCAAGCTTCTAGGGCAAAGTTATTAGTCAAATCTAAGTTTGCATGGTTAGGAATTTGGGTATAATTACCTTGTCCATTAAACTGAAGCGAAGATCCTGCATACTGTGATTTACTAAGCAACGGAATCAAGGGTTTCTTGGTGAAAGGATCTATCCCTGGTTGACGTTCTAAGACAGACCTCTGATACTGAGGATCTGGACTGGTGTAGAGTTGTATCCCTTTGGTATTAAACAGTCCATCGGTAGACCGCTCAATGTTAAAGGTGTCCATTAAATCTGTCTTCGAGTTATGAGTGAAAATTTGCCAACATTGAATTCCTGCTAATTGTGTCGGTAATAGGAGAACGGTAAATTGACCTTGCTGTAAATTTGCGACAAAATCTAGCTTATGAGTAGGTTCATAGAAAGGGTTGTTATCTAAATCTTTCGCCCCCAAACTATCCTTATGGGAAGCTGGTCGATCTTTGTTGCGACTGCGCTGATAACGCACTTCCATTTTTCGCTGCAATTGCGTTCCCGCTAGCACGAAGCGATCGACAAGCAAATTATTGTCAACATAAATGTTTCGTCCAGTCAATTCATCAATAATTTTTTCCCCAAAAGTTCCAAATATCGAGAGTAGCCCACCCCCAGGTTTCCTCTCTTCTATCTCAGCATAAGGATGTGTCTTGTTAATAGACTGACGAAAAAGGTACAGAAATTTGTCATCAGACATGATTTGGAAAGGTACATCTGCCGTGAAACGAGCAGTCGTTGACAAGAAAGGATCGATTTCTTCGGGTCTTAGAGTTCCAGAGTCTGCTTCGTCTTCCGTTCCTTTTTTGATAAGGGGAATCTGTTTTGGATCGACAATTCCGTAACCAACTGTGGCAATTTCATTAGAAAATTGGAGAACTCGAGGATTATTTAACCAATAGTTAACATCAAGAGAAGATTTATCTTCATCTCTATTATCTAAGTCAAGTACAGAATAATAAATGACTTGTTTGTCGTCCATCGCGAAGGCTATTGTCTTCCCTTTGTGAGTGACAACGGTGCTATATTTATATGTCTTATCACTATATATTTTGAGAAAGTTCTTAATTGCTTTCATACCACTTCTCTCCTTATTTATTTGATGAATTTAAATTTACAAAAATTTAATTTTCAATTACTGTTTTTCATATTAAGTATGCTACAAGTAATGTAGACTTCGAGCTTACATTCAGAGGCAGCAAAAGCTTCACTTCTATGCTACAAAAGGCGATTTTTCAATTCGCAGCGTGCAGGCTTAGAGGCTTAATTACCAGGAAGTGTAATCGCAAGGACTAAAGCAAGCACATGTTTGTAAAAGTAATTCACAAATTGTAATTTAAATTATTATAAGTGACATCAACAAATGCTCTTTTGTTGAAAAACTCATCTCTACCCTAAGAAATATGGAGATTTCATGTTATTTATGTTTGTGAAAAAAGTTCAAGTTGATTGACAGTATTCTTACCTGCCTCCAAAGAAATAAGAATGACTGAGGACTTTAGCACTTGAGAGTTTCTACTTCATTTAGCATAGTTAAGAATAGCTTCCTTCTTCAGTTGCTTTATCTCTCGAATCCAACCCAGAAAATCTTGATTTTTAACATATTACCAACTCTTCGACTTCTCGAATTAAACTCGCACTATTTCAGGAAATGAGATTAAAATCTTGCTTTTCAAAAAAAAAATATATTATTCGCTTGCTTTTACTATCTTGTCTATTATATGTCGGTGAATTGCTGACAAATCCTCATTTAAGAAAACTGATTGCTGTCGCGCAAAATCAACCTTCCTCGCGTTCTGCTACATTTTTCTCAAAAATTGATGAAGGCCCAATCATTAGAATTGATGGTTCGAGTAGTGTGGCTTCTGAAAATCAGTCTGTCCAACAATTTTTGGAAGCTCAAGATCCTAAAGTTCAAGTTGAGCTTCAGTATCGAGGAACGGATATAGCACTGCAAGCTTTAAAAAAGGGCAAAATCGACATTGCAGCTATTGGTCGTCCCTTAACAGATCGGGAAAAAGCGGAAGGATTAAAAGCGATCGCATTACCTCGTCATAAGATTGCAATTGTAGTGGGGTCAAAAAACCCTTTTCAAGGAAATTTAAATACTTGGCAGTTTGCTAAAATTTTCCGAGGCGAAATAACAAACTGGAAGGAAGTGGGGGGACGGAATCAACCAATCCGATTTATTGACCGTCCTTTAACGAGCGATACTCGTCAGAATTTTAAAAATTACCCAGTTTTTCGGCAAGCCGAATTCCAAACAGGAAGTACTGTCGATCGAATTCTAGAGGATAGTACTGAAGCGGTCATCCTCAAACTGGGAAGCGATGGTATTGGTTACATGCTTGCTAATCAAGCCATTAACCGATCTGGGCTTCGTATTATTTTAATGCACAATGTTCCCATTTCCGATCCGCGATATCCTTTTTCTCAGCCTCGTTACTATGTTTATAAAAAATTACATAATCCTGCTGTTCAACGCTTTTTAAAAGCCGCTATCAACCTTAATTTAGGTATCGATCGAAACTCCATCTCTTGGGCTGATAATAGCTTGGATTCTCTAACTCAAGAAGATCGTAATAATCCTTCTGTAAATAGTCTAGATAAGATTTCAAATTCTCCCGATAGTGAAGTCTCTAGCCCTTCAAAAATAGAGATTCTTGTTTGGTTTTTATGGCTATTATTACTTTTTGCTTTACTCAGTTTACTTTGGTTTTTATGGCAAAAATATCGCTCAAAACTTTTTTCTCAAGTAAGCACTTTAAAGAAAACGAAGCACTCTCGTAGCTCACCCATTGTAACCGCTTCAGGATATCGCTACGATCGCCTAAAGGTTGACAATTGTTTTTATCATTTAAATTCAGAGCAGATTTCTAGACTCTTATCAGGTTCCAATAAAATTCAGCTAGAACCTGGAGGCTATATTTTAAAGCTCGATCCAAGTGCCTTGCGTAATTCATCAAGAGATTCAAGCTTCAAAAGCGAACCTTTAGCCTTGCTCTGGCTTTACGGCGGTAGATTTCTTAATAAGAAGACAAATTTTGAATTTGAGGAAACTTGGATTTCCCTCAGTGGTTGCAACGATTTGTTGACTTTAGAAATCTTAGAAAAAACAAAACTTTGTGGATTATTTTTCAATATTCCAAATCGCGATCTGCTTGAGTTAACTCCTCTTTCAATCTTAAAAAAGAAAACTTCTACTATCACAAAGAATAAAATTCGCTCTACTTCTGACTCAGAAAGTCTCATCTTTTTAACTAACAATTCTTCAAAAAGAAGGCGATCGGGCAATCTGAAGCTCCTAACACTATCTTGGCATAAAGTAAAATTTACCCCTCCTTTTGAAAAAGAAAAGACAGTTGTTGTAATTCCTGAAGTTCAAGCCGATCGAGAAAACAAAATCTATCGATTAAGTCTGCGAAATATAACCCATCAAGGATTTGAGATTTCTTGCGACAGCATTCAAGTTGAACAAAATATTGTTTGGGTCGCTTATAGACTAGATGAAAGCACAATGATAATCGGATCTCCAGATTCTAGTTTAAAGACTGAAAAAGTAGCAATTGTAAACATTGATGCGACTCGTAATAACCAGGATAAACCTATTGCCACATTCCTCCCTGCTGGCAATTATGAAGTGCAAGTTATTGGTACACATGAAGGAGGAAAGTATGATGCCTGGAGTCGCTGTAATGAGATTTACAAAGGAGATGGCAATGACAAAAATAATCTTACTGTATGGCTTAACAGCTATAGCATTAGTTTCAATAAATTTACGCATCATATAGGAACAAGTGATATATTTTCCGAACCTAATTTAGCTCTTGAAAATGCCAAAAACACCTTATTCACTCTAAGGTCGAATGAATCAGTTGATTTTTTTATTGTTGATGATAAACTTGCAAACAATTATGGAGGAATATCTCTTGCTGTTATTAAACTTTCTTCTCCGATCGAACAACAGATTGGCATAATAGAAAACGTAAATCCTTCTCAAATCTATAAGGACTGGTATCCTGTTAGATTTCCTAAACCCTTTGATTATTCTCAGAAAGTCGCCGTTACTCTCATTCTGCAACATCATCTAGAACTTGCCCCAGTTTTGCAGATTATGAATGTAACGCCAGAAGGTTTTAAACTGAGTTTTGAGAACATTCTGGATTTTCAAGATGACTATACAATTGGATGGCTTGCTTATGCTTGCGAGCAAGATTTTTCTCCAGACAGTATTGTCTCAAATCTACTGATGAGCCAGATAAATGATTTTATTATTAATATTGATGCTGCCACTAATAACCAAGATAATGCAGTTGTCAAAACGCTTCCAGAAGGAACATATTCAGTCAGAGTTATTGGTACAGATGAAGGAGGAAAATATGATGCTTGGAGTCGCTGGTCATGGGTTTATGGGTGCGATCGCAACGGTGAAAATTGCATGATGGGATGGGAAAATGATTACTTGATTGTCTCAAAAGAGTTTTCCCTGAATATCTCTAGTAGCAGTCTCTACGATCGTCCATCTCAGGCTTTAATGAAGGCTCAACACACATCATTTACCCTAACATCAGAGAGTGAAGTCTATTTCTTTATTTATGACGATCGACTCAGTGATAATCGTGGTGGAATCTCTTTGGCCATAACAAAAATTTCCTCTTCCGAATTGCGAACGAGCGCTCAAGAAAAAAAATTGCTAGCCTAAATCCATCTCCTCGAGAATCTCCAACTCCCATGCCTTCACCTAACCGAAATGCGGGAAAACGGATTGTCATGACAACCTATGGTTCTCTCGGAGATGTGTACCCTTACCTGGCGATCGCTCGAGAACTCCAAGCTAGAGGACACTATCCGGCGATCGCCATGAGCGAAAGCTTTCGGCACAAAATAGAAGCAGAGGGTATTGAATTTTATCCCATTAGACCCGATTTATCCCTGTGTCTCCAACAACAAGACTGGGAATGGATCGATGTTCTGAGAGAAAGCCAACGGGAGATTGAAAATGACATCTCCTATAACCTAATGCCCCACTTACGCTCTACCTACATCGATCTAAAGCAGGTTATACAAAACGCCGATCTGCTCATCACTCATCCTCTTTCCTTTGCAGGAGTTTTAGCGGCCAAAACCACCGAAATTCCTTGGATTTCAACAGTGCTATCCCCAGCCTCCTTGATGTCGGCCTACGATTTCCCTAGCGAGCCTCATTTCCCCCATTCCACCTACGAAAATGCCTTAAAACTGGTGGCTAATGATTCTCTGTTGCGCCTTAGCCACTGGAGGGCCCGTTACTGGAGTGCGCCAGTGCGTCAATTTCGCGCTGAATTAGGATTAGAACCTGGCTGCGATCCAATATTTGAAGGACAACATTCCCCCGATCTAGTACTCGCCTTATTCTCCTCCCTGCTTGCTTCTCCTCAACTGGATTGGCCGTCCCAAACCTGTATTACTGGATTTCCCTTCTACGAACCTTCTACGACTCAATCGCTCTCTCCCGAACTGCAACACTTTCTAGACACAGCAAAAACCCTAATTGTTTTCACATTAGGCTCATCATTTGTCTGGACACCCGGTAACTTTTATCTGGAAGGAGCAAAAGCTGTCAAATCCCTAGGCTTTCAAGCCGTTTTACTGATGGGACAAAATGTTGCTGGTATTCCTCCCAATAAACTACCTCCAGGAATTATTGCCGTTGACTATATTCCTCACTCAAAAATCTTCCCTTTTGCTACCGCAATTGTCCATCACGGGGGAATCGGAACAACGGGACAAGCTTTGCGTTCTGGTCGGCCGATGTTAGTTGTTCCCTTTGCCCACGATCAGCCTGATAACGCTGCACGCTTAGCGCGCTTGGGGGTTGGACGCACAATTCCCCATCAAGAATACACGGCTGAGCGGGTTGCTTCTGAACTCAAGGAGCTATTATCAAAACCTGGCTATGCTACTCGGGCAGCAGAAGTTTCTAAGCTAATGGAGTTAGAAGATGGCTCTAAGACAGCTTGCAGTCTGATTGAAGCTTATTATCAATGGACTAGGCATGAGAAGAAGCCTTTATAAATCTAGGGCGTGTCATCAGTTAGAAGAGAAGAGGAGAAAGAAACATTAAAGGAGAGCAAAAATGTGCAGATATGGACTGCGAGATGACCAGTGGGCAAGAATGAAAGATTTTTTGCCCGAAAGAGAAGGTCATGTTGGAGGAACAGCGAAAGACAATCGTCTGTTTGTCGAAGCAGTTTTGTATCGATATCGAGCCGGAATCCCGTGGCGAGATTTGCCTGAGCAGTTTGGAGATTATCGAGTGGTGCATACGAGATTTAGTCGTTGGAGCCAAAGTGGAGTGTGGGAAAAGGTCTTCAAGGTGCTAGCCGAAGATGCAGATAATGATCCCTCTTTTGTCACTCTCCGAAAACTCCGGCTTTTTCTGAATCTCAGAACGTAAGCACAGCAGGTGATAGCGCCATTTTTTTTGAGGAGTCATTCCTGACGGCATCAAATTCGCTAAAATGCGATCGCTCCCTCCCAGATAGTTGACTATACCTTGGCTTCAGAAATTACTAATAATCGGAAAAACCGGAGAGTGACAGAAGAGGGTGATATGAAATCCGCTTAATTAGACAATGCAAGTAAGCGATCGCGGCCACCAATGGAATTGAGTAAAAGCCTGGAGCATTTGAGGCTGCTTAATTAACTGACGACAGCGCCGGGAAATCGCTTCTTCCAATTCTTCGAGCTTCTTCGTGGTGTGCCATCGAGCTTGGTCAAGTACCAGTAAGGCCGGATGCTGTGCATCAATCCCCATCGCTTGAGCAAAAGCAGCGAGTATTCGGTTCATAATTTCGGTGTTGACTCGGTTAAAAATCCACCCCTCACTTTCTCCCGTACTCGATTCAATAAATCCGTAGACCCAACACCAAACAAAAATCGCCAGTACACCGGGGCTATGGGGACTTGCTACCAAGGGAACCACTGCCTGGCGAGCGTCGGTTTGAGTCCAACGCGATGCTCGTCCATTGTCCACACTCTTACAGCTTTTCGGTATTGAGCTTCTAGCTTTTCTTGGCGTTGAACAATTTTTTTTTCCACTGCTCCTGTTCGGCTTCGTCCCCTTTGATGTGGGCCGGACGGGGAACTTTGATTCTGTACTCCAATCCTCTGAGGTATTCCCATCCTCTCTGGGGGCCGACTCGCCGACCGAGTTACTCGCTCATCCACTGCGCTACTTTCGGTCCACTCCATTTCCCCCTCGCTAGCAACCCGATGATTTGCCATTGAGAGCGTTCCACTATATCTGTCGAAGAACGATACTGTTGCTCTATTTCTTCGACGCTGAGATGTTCGGCTATGCTTAGACGTTTTCCCATGATTCGGATTGCACCTTTGCCTTACTTGCATCTATTCTATATCCGGATTTCATATGAGTTTCGGAGAGTGACAGAAGAGAGATAAGGCGCGATCGCGCGAATTTCATCTCAATTTTTTACTCCTTAGCGTTCACCTTACGTAAAGGTATATCTCACAACAGCGAACCGATGCACGGTTTGGGTTTATTGCTCTTGGATTCCCAATCGATTAATAACTAAAACGTTGCGATTGCGATCGTCCACCCGTTCGTAAAAGAAACGATCGACTCCCTGAAGCGCGAGATAAATTCCCAGTCCGCCAACTTGCCGCTGTTCGGGAGGGCAATTGAGATCGTGCGGGAGAGGGGTTTGGGTCGGGTCGTAGGGAACTCCGCTGTCTTCAATCGCAATAATGAGGGCAAGATCGTCGAGTTTGGCTTGCAAGCGAATGGTTCCAGTCCGGTTGGCTTCCTGATAGCCGTGAATAATAATATTGGTGACAATCTCATCTACAGCGAGGCGCAAGTTATAGGTAGACTTTTTCTCCAGACCCGCCGCCTTCGCCGCCGCGATCGTGTAGTGGGCGATCGCCTCTAGAGCATCTAATGTCCCCGGTACGGTTAAAGATTCCATCATTCGCCCTCCCACTCAATCCGTCGCATTCCATTCTCGCTTCACCGCCAACAGGGTAATGTCATCAAACTGACTCGCTTCGCCTGCGTGTTCCAAAACGCGATCGGCAATTTGCGTCAGGAGTGCTTGGGCAGAAACCGGTGCAGTTTCGACAATGGAGAGCAGTCGTGCTTCGGTAAAAAATTCACCAGCGGCCGTGCGCGCTTCTGTAACGCCATCGGTATAACCGAGCAGAATTTCCCCCTTCTCCAGCACCGTTTGACGAATCCGAAATTTGAGATTGGGAAGCAATCCCACCGCCGGGCCGGTGGCGTGAAGCAACTCCTTAACACCACCGCGCGCGCCAACAATGACGAGCGGATCGTGTCCGCCATTGATGTAGGTCAGCAACCCTGTCTTGGGATCGAGAACGCCAAAAAACAGAGTTGCAAACATTCCCAATTCGCCGTGGTTGAGTGCAATGTAGTTGTTGGCGAGGCGTACAGCTTTGAGTGCGTTGATATGCAAAGGGTTGGGAGAAAATTGGGGGGTTGGCTCGGCGGGCGAAGTTGTCTCTTGGGGTAGGGGAAGCGAAGAGAGTTTATCTAAAAGCAGGGACGTATATTCCGAGCGAAAACTCATACCATCCAATTGAGTTTGTCCGGAGAAGATGCGGATTAAACTGCGAAATAGCGCCATAAAGAGCGCCGCACCAACGCCCTTGTCGCAAACATCCGCGATCGCCAAACCCAGTTGGCGGTTGGGCAACTCAAAAATATCGTAAAAATCTCCAGCCACTAAATACGCAGGCTCAAAAAAGCTCGCAATTTCCCAACCTGGAAACTGGGGAATTTTGCTGGGCAAAAAATTTTTCTGAATGTACTGACCCTTCTCTAACTCTTGGTTGAGGACTTTTTTTTGCCGATTGAGTTCTGTGTAGAGACGAGCATTTTGCAGCACCAAACCAATTTGGTCGGCGGCGACTTGCATGAGATCGACCGTTTCCTCGCTGAAGTAATCGGGTTGAGAGTGGAGTAACGAGAGAATTCCTAATAATTCTTTCCCTTTAAAAATGGGAATCACTAAAGCCGAGCGCACCGCATAGGAGCGACCGGACAGATCGAGCCACCGCTTATCCTTTTGCGTGTCGGCAATGAGTTGAATCTGATGGTGTCGCTTGACCCAACCGGCTAAACCCCGATCCAAAATGCTATCTAGCTCTTCGGGACTCAGGTCGGGCAAAATCTCGGTCTGACTCAAAATCCAGTGGGTCGCACGTCCTTTGCTATCGAGCAAAAAAATACTCCCTTCTTCTGCATGGGTGAGTTCGGTGGACACATCGAGCGTCTTTTGAAGGGTGGCGTTGAGCATCTCTGTTGCGTCGGAGGTGCGCGCCATCTCCACCAAGGTTTCTAGCAATTTTCGGGGCAATGCACCGACTGCTGCACCTCGGCGTAGGGATGCTAGATCGTCTTCGTCATAATGCTGAGACTGCGCGCGATCGCCCATCGTTTTGGCTCTCCACAAGCGAGAGACCGAATTGTCTTGGCCATTCTGTCTCAGTTTAACGCTTCGCCAGGACGACAGATTCCAACAGATCGCTTTAACATGAAGAACAAAGAAATCCTATCCTTTTGCTGAACGGCGATCGCGCGCGATCCCTTCTCATTTTCCCTATGATTCCCTCACAACGACTCTATTGGCTCCTCGCACTGGGGATGGCGATCGCGGTTCTCATCGCCTCGACCGGGCAAATTGCTCTCAGCGTTGCCGTTGTTCTGCTCTACGATACCGTTCTCTTGCTGCTGATGCTGCTTGATGGTTGGCGGGTCAAGCCCCATCGCATCGAAGCAACCCGCGCCCCTCTACACAAGCTTTCTGTGGGGCGCGATAATTCCGTTGTCTTAGCCATTCGCTCCAAAAATCGTCCGGCCCGCCTCCAGATCAAAGATTTTTATCCCCTAGAATTTGCCGTTTCCCCTGCCCTGTTTAAACTCGATCTCGCTCCCAACACCAGCCAAGAATTGCATTACACGATTCGCCCCCATCGCCGGGGAGAATTCTCTTGGGGAGCCATTCAAGTGCGCCAGTTGGGAGCGTGGGGACTGGCGTGGCACGACTGGAAAATTCCGGCCAGCCAAACAGCGGCCGTGTATCCCGATTTAGTGGGGTTGCGATCGCTCTCCATTCGCCTCGCCGTTGAAAACACTGGAACCCTGCGCCACTCTCGCCGCCTGGGACAAGGAACGGAGTTCGCAGAACTGCGAGAATACAGCCGAGGCGACGATACCCGTCTCATTGACTGGAAAGCCACAGCTCGCCGCTCTCGCCCTCTCGTTCGCGTCCTGGAGCCAGAAAAAGAACAAACCCTGATTGTCTTACTCGACCGAGGGCGCTTAATGACCGCTCAAGTCCAGGGAATGCAGCGCTTTGACTGGGGACTCAATGCCACGCTCTCCCTCGCTTTAGCGGGACTCAATCGGGGCGATCGCGTCGGCGTGGCCGTCTTTGATAAAGCGATCGCCACCTGGATTCCTCCCGAACGAGGACAAAACCAACTCTCCAAACTGATCGAGCAACTCGCCCCCATTCAACCCGTCCTCCTCGAACCCGACTACTTCGGAGCCGTGACCCGCATCGTCAGCCAACAAACTCGTCGCGCTCTAGTCGTCCTCATCACCGATATTGTCGATGCCACCGCCTCCGCCGAGTTGCTCGCCGCCCTTACTCGCTTAACCCCGCGCTACCTCCCCTTTGCCGTCACCCTCCGCGACCCCCAGGTCAGTACAATTGCTCATCGCCGCTCGGTCTTATCCGAGCGAGAGAGTTCTCAGCGACAAGTCCTCGCAGTCGCTTATTCTCGCGCGGTTGCCGTCGATTTGCTCGCTCAGCGAGAAGTTGCCTTTGCCCGGCTCAAGCAACAAGGCGTTCTCATTTTAGACGCTCCCGCCGATCGAGTGGGCGACCAACTCGTCGAGCGCTATCTTCAACTCAAAGCTCGCAACTTGCTGTAAGCTGTTCGTCATTTAAACGGAGAGATCGAGATTGAAGAAAAGGGTCGAGGTTTGGGATGCCGAGTCTAGAAAATCCCCATTTAAATGGGCTTGAGCTTACGATAGATACAGATCGAGAAAAAAGCGAGATTTTTTCAGACGAAAAGTGACAAATCTTAAATTTGTTCTCTTTTGCTTCTTTGGTCCACTAAATAAGTAAAAAGTCAAGTTGCAAAATGCAACATCTTTGAACCTGTTTCAGTTGGCAATCCGATCAACCGGAAGAGTGACGTAACATATTTAACCCAAACATCAAAAAAAAGCTAACCGTTTCTTAAACTGGAAGCCTGATGAACTTTTCAGCAATGCGCCATATATGACCATCGAAGAGGTTATCTCTCTGATTTGTGCCGCGAAACACCAACATTTAACTCCGGTGCAAGAATTGGTTCTGCGCCAAGCGTGGGAAGGCATCACCTACACCAACATGGCAAGGGTCTCCTATTATGAAGCAGATTACCTCAGAAACGTTGCCTCTCAGTTGTGGCAGTCTCTTTCAGGCATCTTGGGCATCCCCATTACCAAGACTAATTTCCGTTCAATGCTAAGAACTCGCACGCTTGCGCCGGAGCAAAAAAAGTCCATTGAAGCGTTTAGTCGAGATCTCCTGCCGGTAATGCCTTTAGAGTTTCCTAGCAGTCCCGTCCCCCTGGACTCTCCCTTTTACATCGAACATCCTCCTCTTGAAGAGTATTGCTACCAAGAACTGGAACGACCGGGCAGTTTGATTCGGATCAAAGGGGCGAGAAAAACGGGAAAAAGCTCCCTTTTAGCAAGAATCCTAGCTTGCGCTAAACGCCGAAACTATACCACCGCTTGTATTGACTTCCAGCAAATTGATAATCGCAGTCTCGCCAATCTCGATAAATTATTGCGCTCTTTTTGCGCTAATATCAGCCGACAATTAAATCTTCAACCCAAACTTGACGATTATTGGGATGAAGAGCTGGGCAGCAAAATTAGTTGTACGCTCTATTTCCAAGACTATCTTTTTGCACAACTGAACCGCCCTTTCGTTCTCGCTCTCAAAGAGGTTAATCGCATTTTTGAATACCCAGAAATTGCCCGAGAGTTTTTGCCTCTCCTGCGATTCTGGCACGAAGGAGCCAATAACCCAGAAGCTTGGCAGCAACTGCGGTTAGTGGTGGTTCACTGCACAGAAGTTTATGTACCTTTACAGCTCAATCAGTCGCCTTTCAATGTTGGTTTGCCCATTCAACTTTCAGAATTTAGCTTGCAACAGGTGCAAGACCTAGCCGAGCGCCACAGATTGGATTGGGCAAATGTTAGAGAAGCGCAGCGGTTGATGGCGATGGTGGGGGGACATCCCTATCTGATTCGGCTGGCTCTGTATCGCTTGGGAAGTCAGGAGGTGACGCTAGAGCAACTGCTCCAAGAAGCGCCAACCCTTGCGGGTATCTATAGCGACCATTTGCAAAGCTACTTAGAAATTCTCCGCAAGCATCCCGAACTGGCTGCTGCGTTGCACAAGGTGGTCATGGCATCGAAGGGGGTGAAACTGGAGGCGATCGCGGCCTGCAAGCTCGAAAGCTTGGGGTTGGTGAAATTTAACGGCGACGAAGTGGTGCCGAGTTGCGAGCTATATCGCCTCTATTTTGGCACTCAACTGTCTCCAGAAAAGGTGTTTCGCGCTTCTGAAAGTTTTTTGCGCGATCGCATCAAGCAGCTCGAACGAGAAAACCGAGAACTCCAGAGATTGTGCAGTCTTGACGATCTCACCCAACTCGCAAATCGGCGCTACTTTAGCAAACAAATCGAACTAGAATGGCGGCGACTCGCTCGCGAAACCGCTCCCCTGTCCTTGATTTTGTGCGATATCGATTTTTTCAAAAACTACAACGATACCTACGGACATCAGGCCGGAGACACTTGCTTGCAGCGCGTTGCTAGTGCCATCCACGAAGTGACTCGTCGTCCCTCCGATATTGTGGCTCGGTATGGCGGAGAAGAATTTGCCGTGATTCTGCCGCGCACGGAAGCGAATGGAGCCGTTCACGTTGCCGAGCGCATTCGGGAAAAAGTGGAAGCATTGATGATTCCTCACGCTTCCTCCCAAGTCCATCTTGGCTTCGTGACCGTGAGTTTAGGCATCGCCAGTACCATTCCAGAGTCTCAGCACAATTCGGCGATCTTATTGCGTGCGGCGGATGAAGCGCTCTATTTATCGAAAGCTCAAGGACGCAACCGCATTACCCTCAGTCCCATTTTAAATTTTGGACTTTAACCTTCCTCTTGAATTTATTGAGGACAACGTGCGACACTAGATCGTAGATGACTGGATCCCCAATCCCCAGTCTCACCCCCCCTCCCCCCTTCCCCAAGGGGGGAGTCCTGTTATATAAGGAGCTTTCATGTCCGAACTCCCATTGCTCAACGAACAGACGCTCTGGGCGATTTTGAACGAAGAGATTGATGATGCGACAGCAAACCAACTCGTTTGGCACTATCTCGGCTATCGCTACGATCGCGCCGGACAGTGCTGGGATGCGAGTCTCGTCCCGTCGGACTGGCGAGCGGAGTACCCCGACCCCCCAGATTTTATTGCCAACCGTCCTCCCACCGTCAAACTGACTCGCTCCATTCCGAAACCAAACAAGCAACTTCTGAAGGAAAAGTTGGGGTTTAAGGGTTACAAGATTGGGGAATTTGGCCCCCGACAAACCCGGCGTGCAACGATTGCCAACTGGCTGCTGAGCTACATGCAAGAACGGGGATTGTAACTTACGTCTAGATGCGAACAATCTGAAACCCTTGCTGGGGGAAGGGAGTCGGGAGTAAGCTGTTCGACACTTCACTCAATCATCTCGCCAAACTCCGAACTGTGAGCTGATAGCGTCCTCGTCCGGAGCGATCGTAGGCGTTGACGATCGCGCGGTACATTCCGGAGCGCGGTAGGGTAATTGCTAGTTGAGAGTTGGGCGTATTGGGGCTAGCATCGTCGTTTTCAGCAATCTTGCGGCCGTTGGGATCGAGCAAAATTAAGTAGGTGTCAAAATCGGGACTTTCTAAGCGGAGGGTCACGGTTTGTCCGGCTTGTCCGGGAAAGGTGTATTCCTGGTAGAGACTGCCGTCTGAGGGAAGGGTGGGCGCGCCAGGGCCGAGAATTCCTTGTTGTTGCAGGAGGAACTGCGTCTGACTGCTTCTGGGGGGGAGGGCGGCGCGTTCTCCGACCCCGCTGCCGATGATGCGCGCTTGGAGGGTATAAGCCCCAAACTCCTGGCCTTGATAGGAGTTGGCGATCGCCAAATACGTGCCATCTTTGGGTAAAGTTGCAATAATTTTAGCCGTCGTGCTGCCACCGCCATCGTCGTCTTGAGCGACTTCCGTTCCGTCGGGGCCGATGAGGATGAGATAGGGATCGATGTCTTGGCTGACCATCTCAATTTCGACGGCGGTTCCGGCCCGACCGTCAAAGGAGTAGACATCAAATAAACTGTTGTCTGAGGCGAGAACGTTATCGCCGCTGCTGAGGGTGGCACGCACGATCGCGCCGTTGAGGGCTAACGGTTGAGGGGGTTGGTCGGTGTCGAGGGGCGATCGTGCCAGAGAACTGGTGGTGGGAGCGCGGCCGTCGCGGACTGCGGCGAGGAACGGCTGAACCCGATCCACCGCGATCGCGAAACCAATCCCAATATTTCCTGTTCCGCCGCGTTGGGTAAAAATCGCCGTATTCACCCCAATTAACTCACCTCGACTGTTGAGGAGCGGCCCGCCAGAGTTTCCGGGGTTAATCGCCGCATCAGTTTGAATTAAACCTTTTTCCTCATCCAAACGACTGACAATCCCCGTGGTAAACGTACCTTGGAAGCGACCAAAGGGATTGCCGATCGCAAACGCTCGCTGGCCAACTCGCACCGATCCCGATCCGGCAAACCGAAGTACGGGTAAATTGCTCGCGCCTCGAATTTTGAGGACGGCTAAGTCTAAACCATTGGCTCCAAATCCCAAAACATCTGCTTGCCAGCGCCGGCCGTCCGAGAGGATGACCGTCGCGCTGCGGGAGTTTCCCAGAACGTGGGCATTGGTTAAAACTAAGCCATCGGAACTGATAATGCTGCCGCTGCCGTGGCTGTCTTCGGTTTCGATCGAAACAACAGCAGGACTCGCTTGTTCGTAGACTCGAATGTTGGTTTGTTCGTCAATATTTTGAGCGACAGCGCGGCTGTGGGGCAAGAGAGCGGCGGGCAAAAAACCCGCGCTAGCTCCTAAGGCGACGAGAACTGCAATCAATCCCGATGTTGCGATCCGACTGTATTTTCGCCTCATATCCTGCTGTTTGAACTCCGTACAACTGTTGTAGCACAATCTCTTAAGACTTCAGCCACCGCCCTCAATCAAGCGCCAACTTTAGGGTACGATGTCGTTTAGTTGAGCGATCTATTAGTAATCGGATGACTTCTGACTCGGCAGAACAAGCCTCAGCAATCGACAGCTCTTCCCCTTTGTCGCTCGCCAATCCCAATGGACAAGCGTGCTTAAAAAAAGAAGGCGAAGCGTTGCAGTTAATTTTGCCGCCATCAGAACAGCGCGGCGAGTCAAATGACTGGCCGGAAATTTGGCAGCAGCTCAAGCATCGCCTGAACTCTGGAGAGCGGTTTTGGCAGCCGGGAAGTTCCTTGCATTTACTCGCAGGGGAGCGGTTGCTTGATAGCCGACAGTTACAGGCGATCGCGGAGGCGCTCAAAGCAGTGGAGCTAAAAATCGAACGGGTCAGGACCAGTCGGCGGCAAACCGCTGTTGCGGCGGCGGCAGCGGGCTACTCTGTCGAGCAGCGGCCGTCCGATGCACCTTTGAGTTCTCCGGCCGAACCCACCCTAGAAGAGCGAGAACCGCCCTTGTACTTTAAGTCAGTGATGCGTTCGGGGGTGGAAATTCGCCACCCCGGTACGGTGATTGTGCTGGGAGATATGAATCCAGGGAGTAGCGCGATCGCGGCTGGGGATATCTTGGTGTTCGGCCGCCTGCGAGGAATTGCTCACGCAGGGTCTCAAGGCGATCGCTCCTGCGTCATTGCCGCGTTAGAAATGTCCGCTCCCCAACTGCGGATCGCCGATACCGTCGCCAGGGTTCCCCCGTCCGCCCCCCATCAAAGCCATCCAGAAATCGCTTGCATCGCCCCATCGGGCATTCGCCTTGCCCGCGCCATCGACTTCTTCAAGAACTATCGCTTCGCTGAGGAAGCCAAACATTGGCTCGAAGATAACCTGTAACGAATTGTAGAACCATTATGAGTCGTATTATTGTCGTTACCTCCGGTAAAGGAGGCGTTGGTAAAAGTACCATTACCGCCAACTTGGGGGCTACTCTCGCCCAACGGGGGCATAAAGTTGCTTTGGTCGATGCAGATTTTGGTTTGAGAAACCTGGACTTGTTGCTGGGCCTGGAAAATCGCGTTGTTTATACGGCCCTCGAAGCGATCGCGGGAGACTGTCGCCTCGAACAAGCTTTGGTGAAGGATAAGCGCCAACCCGGTTTGGTTTTGCTCCCCGCCGCCCAAAATCGCAACAAAGAGTCGGTCAACCCCGAACAGATGAAGCAATTGATGCTCAAACTGGCCCAGCGTTACGAGTACATTTTGGTGGACTGTCCGGCCGGGATCGAATTGGGATTTCGCAACGCGATCGCGGCGGCCCGAGAAGCGATTATTGTTACCACTCCCGAAGTCACTGCGGTACGGGATGCCGATCGCGTCATCGGTTTGCTCGAAGCCAACGACATCCGCCACATTCGCCTGATTGTCAACCGCCTGCGACCGGAAATGGTGCAAATGAGCGACATGATGAGCGTCGAAGATGTTCTCGAAATTCTGGCCGTTCCCCTGTTGGGGATTATTCCTGACGACGAGCGCGTCATTGTCGCCAGCAACCGAGGCGAACCGATTGTCTTAGATGAGAAAATCTCGCTTCCAGGGATTGCCTTCAATAATATCGCTCGGCGTTTGGACGGAGAGAAAGTTCCGTTCCTGGACTTGATGGCAGCTCACAACACGCTATTTAATCGCATTCGCCGTCTGTTTCGCGGCTAGTTTCATTAATTTTGTCTGGGGTACTGTAAAGACCGATGATTAGCGAACTTCTCGAACAACTTTTCCCCTGGAAGCGTCCGGTTAGCAGCCGGGTGGAAGCGAAGCAGCGCCTCAAGTTGGTGATTGCTCAAGATCGATCGGGTTTGAGTCCGGAGGCGCTAGAGTCGATGCGCCAAGAAATTTTGGCGGTGGTAGCGCGCTATGTTGATATCGATGCTGACGAGTCGGAGTTTTCCCTAGAAAGCGATCGCCAAATGACAGCTTTAATCGCTAACTTGCCCATTAAGCGGGTGAAAGAGACGCTCGAACCGGAAGCGCCTTCAAAACCGCCAGCTTCTCAGGCCTCCCCAGATCCGCCGAGATCGCCCGAACCGAAAGAACCCGAATCCCCTCTCTCAGAGAGCGATTCGTCTATTTCTGAGTCTGATTGATCCTCCCCAACCTCAAGGGTCTCGCGTCTTAAGTCTACGCGCGCCTTGGAAATTCTCCCCTAGCACTTGACGAAATCCAGAAAATTGGTGCATGATGATAAACGCACTCTGCGGGGTTATAGCTCAGTTGGTAGAGCACCTCAATGGCATTGAGGGGGTCAGCGGTTCGAATCCGCTTAGCTCCATTTTCGCATATGGTTTGAATCGGCGCTCGCGCCGAGTTTGGAATCAACACTCAATTGTATTTGCAGCCAGTCCGCCTCGCGCAGTTTCTTTGTAGTTGGCGTGCATATCTGCACCAGTGGCCCGCATGGTCGCGATCGCGCGGTCGAGAGAGATTGCGTGCCGGCCGTCTCCCCGCAAAGCGATGCGCGAGGCGTTAATCGCTTTGACTGCACCCATGGCGTTGCGTTCAATGCAGGGAATTTGCACCAGTCCCCCAACGGGATCGCAGGTTAACCCTAAATGGTGTTCCATCGCGATTTCGGCAGCATTTTCCACCTGCCTGGGGGTTCCACCTAAGAGTTCCGTTAGCGCACCTGCTGCCATTGAAGCAGCAACTCCCACCTCTCCCTGACACCCCACATCTGCGCCGGAGATGGAGGCATTTTCTTTGTAGAGGATACCAATTGCCCCGGCCGTGAGGAGGAAGTTTAGGACGCGATCGCGTTTTGCGTTCGGACAAAAGCGCTGGTAGTAGTGTAATACGGCAGGGATTATCCCTGCTGCGCCGTTGGTGGGTGCCGTGACAACCCGTCCTCCTGCAGCATTTTCTTCATTAACCGCGATCGCGAACAGGTTCACCCAGTCGATAATGGCGAGGGGATCGTTGGGGTTAGATTGTGCGGAAAGTTGCCGGTACAGTTGAGGCGCGCGTCGCTTCACCTGCAATCCCCCAGGTAAAATACCTTCGTGTTGGCACCCTTTGCGAACGCACTCTTGCATAACGTCCCAAATGTGGAATAGTCCTTTCTCAATTTCTGCCTCAGAACGCCAAAATCGTTCGTTTTCAAGCATTAATTGGCTAATGGAGAGGTTATTTTTCTCGCAGAGGGCAATGAGTTCTGTTGCGCTGTTGAAGGGATAGGGAAGTTGGGGAGAGGAAGAAGTCGAGAGAGAGTGACAACTTGATTCTAAATCCCGAATGCCGACCTCTACTGGATCGCCGCGAACGATAAATCCGCCGCCGATGGAGTAGTAAATTTGCGTTGCAATTTCCTGATTGTCCGCATTGTAGGCGCTGAATTGCATTCCGTTGGGGTGGACGGGAAGGAATTGGGTGCGAAATAGAAGGTGTTCCGGTTCGCGAAATGCGATCGCGCGTTTTCCTAATAATCGCACTTTTTCTTGAGTCCGAATCTTCCCCAACTTTGCCTCTATTGCCTCTGGATCGACGTTTTCTGGCGTTTCTCCTTCTAATCCTAAAAGGATCGCGCGATCGCTTCCATGGCCTTTTCCCGTTGCGCTGAGGGAACCAAACAATTCAATTTTCACCGCTTGTGTCTGTTCCAAAAGCTGTTGTTCTGCCAAACGGGTTGCAAATTCAAACGCCGCACGCATGGGGCCGGCGGTATGGGAACTAGAAGGGCCAATGCCAACTTTAAAAAGGTCAAAAACGCCGATCTTCATTTCTTTTCCTTCCTTGGACGCTTGTTTAATCGGGTAAACCGCTATAGAGCATTTCCAGTTACAAATTCCCGCGTCGTGCTTGTTCTCGTTCGATCGCCTCGAATAAAGATTTAAAATTACCTTCGCCAAATCCCTGACATCCATGGCGTTCGATAACCTCGAAAAATAAGGTTGGGCGATCTTCTACCGGTTGGGTAAAAATTTGGAGTAAATACCCCTCTTCATCGCGATCGACTAAAATCCCTAACTCTGCTAGCGTTTCAATCGGTTCCTCAATCTTTCCCACTCGCCGTTCTAAGTCTTCGTAATATGTTGGCGGAACGTGGAGAAACTCAATCCCGTTGTCTCGCAGGTTCGATACCGTGGCAATGATGTTGTTTGTGGCGAGGGCAATGTGTTGAACTCCCGCCCCGTTGTTATACTCCAAATACTCTTCAACTTGGGACTTGCGCTTGCCGGGTGCGGGTTCGTTAATCGGCAATTTAATCTTCCCCGTTCCGTCCTGCACGACCTTGGACATGAGGGCAGAATATTCAGTGGAGATTGCTTCGTCATCAAAATGCACTAACAAACGAAACCCCATAGTCTTCGCGAAGAATTGCACCCATCGATCCATCGCACCCAGTTCGACATTCCCAACAATGTGATCGATCGCTTTCAACCCAACTCCCTTCTGCTTGGGGTTCTGTACTTGAAAACCTGGTGCAAAAATGCCGGTGTAGCGACTGCGATCGACAAATTTAATTAAGGTGTCGCCGTAGATGCGGATCGCAGCGTAATGCAAGACTCCATTTTCGTCCTCTTCTTCGGTGGGAGGAATGGCACCCATTGCTCCTCGTGCTGTGGTTTCGCGGTATGCTTTAACCGCATCGGGAACTTCGAGAGCGATGACCGCGATCGCGTCGCCGTGTTTGAGAACGCTTTGGGAAATTGTCAGATCTCCACTCAACCCCGCACTCAAGACCAAGCGAATCTTTCCCTGTTCCATCACGTAGGATGCGGTTTTGCGATCGCCTGTCTCTAAACCCCGATAGGCCGTATTCGTAAACCCAAATCCCTTGGCGTAAAAGGATGCAGCTTGTTTGGCATTCCCCACATAGAATTCAAGGTGGTCGAATCCCTTAATTGGGAAAATTTGGCTCATTTGAATTCCTCCTGTGTCTTGAGTTTGCCGTTCGCGATCGACGACTGTCTCTTCTGGTTTACGATCCGCTGCGACATATTTCAACTCAATTGATATAAAAATTTTAATTTATAAACTTTTTACTTTCTTTTAGTATAGATCTTTAACTAAAAGTCTTGATTTTGCGATCGCAATCCTCTACCCTAGACCCTAGGCGATCGCAGGCGAGAGAAATTTAGGTGTTAAAGGACAAAGCAGTATCGAGAAGTGCGGAGCAACTCAAACCCCTGGATGAGAGAGATCGAGAAGTCTTACGCCTCCTGCAAGAGAACGGACGCATCACCAGTGCGGAACTGGCCCGACGGGTGAACCTCTCAACCCCCGGACTGCAAAAAAGACTGAAAAAACTGGAGGCGAATGGAGCGATCGCGGGATATGTGGCCTTGATCGACCGCGAGGTCTTGGGTCTAGATTTGCTGTGCTTCGTCCAAGTCAACTTGGCTCGCCACCAACCCGAATACGCTGACAAATTCTGCGATCGCGTCCAAGAGTTGTCCGAAGTCCTTGAATGTCACCACTTAACGGGAGAGTTCGATTATTTGTTAAAAATCGTGGTGCGCGATCGTCACCATCTCGAAACCTTATTATCTCAAACCCTCGCCCCAATTCCCGGAGTCGATCGCATTCGTCCCAACATTGTCCTCAACGAAGTAAAAGCATCAACTTCGCTTCCTTTAGATTAGGCTCAAGCTCCCTTCATTGATGGGTTACGGAGCTGGCAATCGACCCATTAAAATAACATTCATTCCTCTGGAGATATAGCGATCGAATCGCTCCTGCAACAAGGCTGGAGCTTCGACGGATGAAACATCTTGAAATCCGACTTGTTGGTAGAAAGATCGTAGATGTTGCCACGGAATGCAGTAACAGACTCGATCGGCAAGTTGCTCTGCACACGCCTGAAGGAGTTGTGTCCCAATTCCCTGACGCTGAAACGGAGCCGAAACCTGCATTCCTCGCAGCACAGAAAATCCAGACTCCGGACATAAACGTACTGCACCCACAATTTTCTGTTCTAAGTGAGCAATTAAGACAAAATCCTCCGAGTTGAGGCCGCCTCCATAACAACACTGGTTGTAAAAGATCTGAATGCGTTCGAGATCGTGCAGTTGTGCTTGGCAAATTGTCGTCATATACAGCTCTCTATAACGCGAGTTCGACGGAAGGAGGAGACCGAAAAAGCACGCTCTTGTCGTCTCGCTCTCCCCAGGAACGGGAAGAGCGATCGCAACGACTTGCTCAGGCGATCTCTGTCTGCTTACAACCATCCTTTCTTCGCCTTGGCAATCTTTGGCGGGTGGACGGGTTCGACATCATAGAAGGTTCCCAACCCTTCATACTCGATCAAGTAGTCGCACTCGTAAACCTGGCGGGTGCGGTTGTGGGGACGGGGAACGGCAATTTTGTGCAAGCTGGTGACTCCCTCGCCATCGACGAGGAAGCGATCGCCTAATTGCTTCGCCTGTTCGCCGTTGCTGAGTTCGAGGGCAATATCTTTGAGGATGCTGAGGTAGGCGCGATCGCTGATGGGGTCGAGAGAGTGGCGGCGATCGCGCACTTCGATCTCTTCCGGTTCGCTGTGCAGGAAACCGCCGGCCGAGTAGGCGACCTGTTCGCCAGGAGACTCATTCGCCAGCAAGGACAAGCCATTCATAATTGCGGTGCGCCGCCGTCCTTCTATACGATCGAAGTAGTGGGTCGTTTGACAAGTATTGATAAACTCAGTTAAAACTGTTTTCGCGTGCGCTTCAACTTGAGGACGAAGATCTGCGGGAAACTCGGTTGCTTTGGCTTCAATTTTTAACAATAAATCGACAAAAAGTTGATTCCAGCGCTCAATTTGTTTGGCAATTTCTTTCTTTTTCAATCCCCAAAAATAGGAAATTAAATGGCTGACAATAATGACTTGAAAGGGGTAGAGAACGATGCTGTCATCGGGGTAGGTGAAGATGAAGTCGGGAGAGTAGTCGGGAATGGCTTGTAGAACTTCGCGATCGCTTTCGTGAGCAATAAAAAAAGAGGTCGCGACGCGAGGGCCAATTTCACTGGCAGATTTGATCGCGCGATCGTGGAAAAAGGGCCAGCTTGGCGGCGGCACATTATGTCCTAAAATTGAGCCGAGGGTATGGCGAGTACGGCGTTTCATGTGAGCATATTTGCCGTGTTGGAATTGAAAGAAGTGCCAACCCGCGAACATTTCTTGAATCATTTCTGCGGCTTTGTGAGCCTGTTCTTCTGGTACACCGTCTAAATATCCGGTGTAAACAAAGTCAAAATTGCCACCGACCAACTCGCCGGCCATGCGTTGAATTTCTTCAATTAAAGCGCGATCGCTAACGATTTTTGCAGTCGCTTCAGGAAGGCGTGCCAACTCTTTATAAATTTGCGAAGCGTACTCCGCAGAAATATCGCCGCGCACTTCACCAATGTAAGCGTGTAAAGCCAGTTGCCACTGCAAAGAAGCCATGGCCGCAAAAGTGGAACCGACGCATTCTTCTTCAGGTAAGTTGGTAATTCCCGCACCTGCGGCGGGTTGAATCACTTTATCTAACCCCCGTCCAATATTTCCTAACGCGCTGGCTTCTATATTCGTGACGACGTAGATCCAAGGCGTTTTTTCAGCGATAAAATCTTGCAAATGGGAGGGAAGATCGCTGCGTTTTGTGTCGGGTTTGAGGAGCAATTTAATTTCTTGCAATCTCGCTTTGGCAACAATAACTTCGGCTAAGTTAGGATCGCGTCGCTTAATTTCTCTAGCAATACGCTCGACGACTGCAGGTAAGCTGGAGAGTTCGTGGGTGAGTTTAATCGTATCCGATGTTCCTCCAGAGTTGGAGTTGGCGAGAAAGAGTGTATTCGCACTCACGGAAGGTGGAATTGTGTCCGAACCGGTGAAGCCATCTAAGTTCATAATCGGCAGGGTATTGAGACACAATTTCCGTGCCAAATTTCCAGCAATGGTATTAATGAGAAAAGAGGTTCCGGCTGCTCCAGTAACAATTTGTTGTAAATTTTTAATGCGATCGCGTCGCAAGATTGCGTCTTCTGTTCCCATTACTAAGCCAATTCCATCAACTCCCAGGCGCAACCGAACCGATCCATCTTCCCCGGCCGAAAACAACTTTTCTGAATTCTTCCACAAAGCGAGGGGTTGAATGACAATAATTTCTTCGCCGTACTTATTGTAGGGACAGGGAATAGGGCGATCGCTTAAGTCTCGGTATTGAATCTTGAAAACTTTCAGCGGTGCTAGCCGTTCTTTGCGACCGCGATCGCGCTCTTCTTCTTCTTGTTTGTCAATTGCAATCAGGGGAATTTCTTCGCCGCGATAGATATTAAATAAGCGAACGTTGCCATCTGCGGTAACCTCAACCAACTCCCCTGGCAAAACATCATAAATCGGTGCAACCCCTTCAGTAATATAAGCGGTCGCTCGAAAATCCGAGAGAAACGTCACTTCTTGCGCGGATTGTCGCGCAATTTCAAAATCCCCTTCTGCAACTGCTTCTGGGTTTAATAAAACCACCTGTTCTTTCAGGGCATTTTCTTCCGATGCAGATAGGAACGTGGCGCGATTGTAATTTCGCAAATCGTAGGGTTTAGGGAGATAAAAAATCAACTCTCCTCCTTCTTCTCCCCCGCGTTCCGTCCCGCCGCGCACCATCGTATAAGTTCCTCCTCCCAAAAAACCCTCCCTCGGCTTGCCAATAGGAGTGAAAGATTGAAAGGTGAACTTATTTTTTGGGTTGGAATATTCTAAAATTCGAGCCACTAAAGCGGCTGCAATTGTCGCTTTTTTCGCCCCAATTTTGGCGAACTTATCCGCAAGTTCCAACAATTCGGCAATTTTACCGCTCGCCGAAGCGCGATCGTCGTCTCGCAAAAATCCCTGCTGCACAAACGTTTGAATGGGTTTTCCGTCTTGGAGAAAGGTGATTTCGTTCCCTTGCACCCTCGCATGTAGGGTTTGGTGAGCAAATGCTTCGCCGAGGAAATAACCGCCAACATGACCGCTACTGTCAATAACCGCTGTATCCTGCGCGAGGTAGTCGGGGTCGGTGTAAGCGAGGCGATAGAGCGCGCCGTTGAGTTCGTCGCTACGCAGGTGTTCGTAAAGGAAGCGTTTCAGTGCGGGTTCAATACATGAGTCAGAGTTGGAGGTGAAGCGAAACCCTTCGTAGCTGAGAAAGCGCTTGTACCGCGCCGCATCGTTAATGTCGCCGTTGTGAGTGTCGAAAAATAGGCTTTCCCCCCAGGCGCGTTCTTGTTCGGCGTGGCCCAACACGCCTTCGGGGGTGAGGTGATAGATGCGAATCGTTTGTCGGGTTTGAACCTCTTGGTGGGGGTGAGCGTTGCTTTCTGAGTACATATCCCCTTGGGAGGCCTGGCGGACGTGGGTTTCCCAGTTAGAAATCACTTCCGCCTCTTCGAGTCCCACGCGCTTGACCAAGGTATCCCAGGTTTTGAGAAGGTCGCCGCCATCGCGAGCGACCTTGACGCGGGTTAGGGCCTCAGCGTAAATTTGGCCGGCGAGTTGAGTGGCTTCTTCTCTCGACAGATTATCGCTGCGATCGCGCTCCAACAGCGAGAGGAGAGAACCGAGGGGAACGGTTCCAATCGCCATCCCCGCTGCGTCGTAACCCGCTTTCGTACTTTTCTTAGAACAATCTTCCGCCAGAGTGGTGGCGTAGGCGGCGCGATCGCGCACATAAGCTTGGATCGCCGCGCGATCGCGCACCTGATAGTGGTGCGTCGTCGGATCTTTGACGAAAAACAACTTGTCAATGTCGATTGGACTGAGAAAAATATTGAAATTACGACACATAGGAATGAGTAAAGAGAGAACGACGAACGGAGATGGGGAGACGGGAGTCTGGGAATCGCAGATAGCAGAATGGCACAGTGGCAGTTGGGACTTCTCATTCGTACCTAGCGATTACACATGTGCTGCCTATTCAGCTTTAGGCCGCTCTGCGCGACCTACGCCGAAAAAGAGGGAGGAGAAACAAAAAAGACGTTTCTCCCCAGTTTCAAATCATCCCGCAATTGGGCAACGCCAAACAATATGTTGCTTCTATTTAGCATTTACCATCTCTTATCTGGAAAAATCTGTTAACTAAGTTATCTTACTGAGGAAAAGGTTTCTATTCATCCCCAATCAACTCCAATTTATTGGAATTTGCGTGCCGGCGATCGCCCTCGAACTCCGCCGCGTCCATCATTGCTCCTCACCAAGCCACAAGCGACCAACCGCCAGTCATTCGCCAACCTCACACGACTTGGAGGGTTAGTTTTGAAACCCTGACCTCGACTGGGGAGTAGGGAGTAGGGAGTAGGGAGTGGGGAGTCGAGAAGACCTATTGCTGCGTTGAAAAATTCTGCAACCTTCCAAGTCGTGAACCTCAATGATTTCCCCGCCAAGAACCGCCTGCGCGCGATTGAGGCCTAAATCTGCGACACGTACCGCCAAACATCCACTTGACTGTCGGAAAATCCGATCTGAAACCCGAAACAGTTGTGTATGGAGAAAGCGCAAAATCTTCTTTCCTCGATCGCCACGAGACTGTTTGTGAAACGCTTTTGATCTCATGGCTATTGACCGATTCCAACAATCTTTCTGATGACGTGCCACTTTTAAAAGAGTCTACGATCAGGCGGTTTCCAGAAACTTTACCTTGCCTTCCGGGTCTTAAGAGTAAAAGGAGGCTGCAAGCTGCTAAAAGTTTGCTTGTTGTTGTCGATCTTACGTCGTCTTTATACAACAATCTCGCCCTCTCTGTTTCCCAATCTTTCAACAAAAATACAACTATTGGAAACTTATCGATTGGGAAAACGACAAAGAAAAAGTACAACTCCTAACTCCATCTTGAGGTCAGAAACGATGAAGAACATTTTTAGATCTGCGATCGCTCTTTCTGCTTTAGCAGCGACTCTCTTTAGTGCGGGAATAGCCTCTGCAAATCCGTACCAAGCTGACAAACCTGGAACCGATGCAAGCTATGTTGGTGCGGGCGTTTCCGCAGGCGTTACCAACGGCGGACAAACTGGAGATGCTGCCACTTTTGGCGGCAATATTCAAGGACGCTATGCGATTCCCGATGCGCCTGTTTCCGTCAGAGGCTCCGTTCTTTTTAGCGATGAAACTAGCGCAATTATGCCGATTGTTTCTTACGACCATGCTGTTGCTGATAATGCCAATGTTTATGTCGGTGCGGGCTATTCTTTCGTAGAAGGAAATGGCCAGCCGACTCCTCTCGGAAATGATGACTCGCCGGTTGTTGTGGTTGGTGGCGAAGCAGAATTTTTCGACAGTGTTGTTGTTTATGGAGATGCGAAATGGGGAATTAATGCTTACGAAAATAGTCCAGCAGATGCAGTTAGCTTGCAAGCGGGTGTTGGTTATCGCTTCAACTAATCTACGGATTGCTTGAACGGTAAAAACATTTGATTCTCGGCTAGAAACAATGGTTTAATTTTGAATCTTGATGTTTCCTGTCGCTAGCATTGAGTCTCCGCGAAACCCAACAGTTCTGTTGGGTTTCATTTCATCGATTATGATGCCAGAGGATAGGATTCTGCGCGATCGGCAATGGGGACAACCAGCATGGTGAGGCCCCACAACGCAACAACTGTAACCGGCATCCCTGGCGCGATCGCTTCCAATTCGCTGACAATTGTCAAGTTTTCCACTCGATCGAATGGGTAAAATCTGGCGGGCCAGGACGTTCCAAGACATCGAACGCGACCGGCGCGATCGCGAGTAATGGCTTCTTCGACAACCCCAACAAGCGGTTCTGGAAATTTCGTCATTTTCGTTTGTAATAGAGCAGATAACACCTCTGACCTCCCACGCGAACGGCAATAAGTTTTAGCTTCAGGAAGAATGAACGCGGCAACTTGAGTTAAACTTGCCCAATGAAGCATAAAATAATGCTTAATTTTATGCTTCAATTGATTCTCCTAAAGAAGGCATATAAGTTTTTTTATTGCCCCAAAAACTAATAATTTCAATAATCGTTCGTCCGCCCTCTCGCCACATCTTTAAGTCTCCCAGCCAGGGACGGATCAAGGCAATTTCTGATTTGCCAAATCGGTCTTTGATGATAATCTTCTCGTAGCTGTCTTTGCTCATGATTCCAACTCCTCAGAAAGAATACAAGCGATTTTTGCTACTACTTTATCGAGGAATTGCTCCTCAAACAATACAGTTTATATCAAAGTTCTTCTGCCAATTGTGGATGCGCTCGTGACAGAATTCAGCAATGTTTTGATCTCAAAAGTGCAAAATCAGAGATGAAGTGGGAAGGCCGATCGATCCGTGTCAGGATATCAAAAGTCCTGAAAAAGAACAAATCTTTGATCTCAAAAAACTCAGTTTTTCCTCTTCCGTTCAACTAAGTTGTTGCTGATAAAAGTTCGGCTTCCGAGAGACGACCGTCTTCTAAGTGAACGATGCGATCGGCAACATCTAAAATCCGGTTGTCGTGGGTGACGATGAGGATCGAGCAACCTTGTTCTTTTGCGAGTCTTTGCATCAGTTCGACCACATCGCGTCCGGATTTGCTGTCGAGGGCAGCAGTGGGTTCGTCGGCCAAGACCATTTTCGGGTGACTGACGAGGGCCCGCGCGATCGCGACTCGCTGTTTCTGACCGCCAGAGAGGGCTGCTGGATAGTAGTTAACGCGATCGCCCAAGCCAACAGCCTCTAACATGGAAATTGATTTTTCCTTAGCTTGTTTCGGAGAAACGCGATTGTCCAGTTCGATCGACATTTGCACGTTCTGTCGGGCGGTGAGGGACTTGAGCAGGTTGTGTCCTTGAAAAATATAGCCAATATTGCGGCGAATCTTAACCAGTTTGGATTTTCTCGCCCCAACTAACTCTTGACCCAAAACTTTCAAACTGCCTGATTGCGGGGAACGCAATCCGCCCATGAGGGTCAGTAAGGTCGTTTTTCCCGACCCGGAAGGGCCTTTCATGATCGCCACTTCTCCCGATTTGAGCGTTAAGTCAATGTCAAATAAAGTTTGCTTGCGAAGCTGTCCCTGACCGAAGTAGTGGTCGAGGTTGTGAATTTCAACAATTTTATCAATAGCCATTCTTCCGCAATCCGTAATTCTAAAATATTGAATTGAAGACAACTAGAAAATATCGGCAGGGTCGGCAGCACTCAGCTTGCGAACGGCGATTCCGCCAGAGAAAAAGCACATAAAAACAGTGAGACAAAGAACGGTAATCGCTTTTGTGGTTGACATTGCCATGGGCAAACTTGTTGCTCCAGCGGTAAAAGAGTACAAAAATAATGCCGCAGAAAAGCCAGGAATGTAGCCTAATAAAGCTAAGATAATGGCTTCTTGAAAAACGACAACTAGCAAATACCAATCTGTATAGCCCATTGCTTTGAGAGTGGCATACTCTGGCAAATGATTGGCCACATCGGTATAAAGAATTTGGTAAACAATCACTGTCCCGACAATAAATCCCATCGCCGTTCCGAGGGTAAAAACAAAACCAATTGCCGTACTTGTTTCCCAATACTTCTGCTCGAAGCGAACGAACTCTTGTTTGGAAAGAACTCGAACGTCTTCAGGCAGTTTTTGTTTTAAGCTAACGAGAACTTGCTCTAAGTTTGCGCTTTCTTCTAATTTAATAATACCAATATCAATGAGGCCTTGCTGCCGGCGAGGAAAGAGACGCAGAAAGTTGAGATCGCTGGTGATAATATTACCGTCTGCACCGAAAGACGCTCCGATCGCGAAGAGTCCTTCCACCTTGAGCTGGCGACCGCCTGCTTCTGTCGTCACCGCACCCTTTTCTCGAAAAAGGTCGGGGATGGGGCCGAATTCCGGTCGCGAGAGTTCGTCGAATAAAACAACGTCGGACAATTGAGTTTCGCTCATATTGTCTCGAACTCCTGGCACATCTAAAATGTTATTCGCAGGGTTAAAACCCAAGGCCATAATGCCTCGCGGTTCGGCAGTTACCGGGTTTTTCCAAATCGCAAAGTCGAGGTAAACGGGGTGAATGGATTGCACGCCTTCAATACCGAGAGACTCGTACAAGCGACGCTGAGAAAATTGCTCCATGGCGATAAAGGCGGTTGAGTCGGGACTGACTAAAAAAACATCGCCAATAAATCGCTTGTGCATGACAACCGCACTGTCAAATAGCGCGTCCCGAAATCCCAGTTGCATGAACATGAGAATGTCTGCAAAGGTAATGCCAGCTAGCGCGATCGCGAGGCGGATTTTTTCGTGAGTGAGTTGCAGCCAAGAGAGGGGAATCTTCATTGCACATTGAGCATTGAACATTAAACATTGAGCTTCCAATCGCCGCTCAATCATTTGACGCGGAATACAGACTTTGAACTTTAGCCATTCAGATCCGAATTAGACCATGTCTAAATTTCAATTTCGACGAGAACTTTAGCATTGGTTAAACCGGAAACGCGACGGCTGTCTTCGGGAGTTAGCAAGATATCGACTTCAACGACTCTGACATCCACGTCTGCAGCGGGATCAGTATCGAGAACGTCTTTTTTGCCAATTTGCAGGCCAATGTGACTGACTTTCCCTTGTAAGGGTTGGGAGAAAGAGCCGTTTTCGCTGGTAATTGTTGCGGGTTGGTCGAGGCGAACTTTGTTGATGTCGCTTTCGTAAACCTCAGCGACGACAACCATTTGGTCGGTTTGACCGAGTTCGACAATTCCTTCCGCTTCGCTGACGCTTTCGCCGGGATAGGTATTGATTTTGAGGATTTGACCGCTGACTGGCGCGCGGACGTAGGCGAGTTCGAGTTCGGCTCCAGCGCGCTTGACCGCCGCGATCGCTCTCTCAACTTCGGCTTGGGCCCGGTTCACATCCACGGGTCGAACTTCGGCGACGCGATCGAGGTTGGCTCTCGCTTCTTGGATTTGGCGATCGAGGGTGGCGATGGTTTGGGTGAGGTTGGCTTTGGCTTCGTCGAGGCGTTCGGTGGAGGTTTCGACTTTGAGGCGACGCTGGTCTACTTCAAATTGCGAAATGGCTCCGCCGCTACCGAGTTCGGCAAAACGCTGGTAGTCGCTGCGAGCGGTTCGCAGTTCGGCTTTGAGGCGGTCAATGGTGGCTTGTTGGGTGTTGATTTCTCCTTGACGTTGCGCTTGCAGGCGGGCAATTTCAGCTCTCGCTGCGTTGATTTCCCCGGTTTTGGCTCCGGCTTTGACGACGCTGAGGTTGGCTCTGGCCACGCTCACTTCGCTTTTGGCTTGGTTTAAGGCGGCGAGGAGACGATCGAGATCGTCGAGTTCGGCAATGATTTGATTGACTTGGACGCGATCGCCCTCTTTGACCAGGAGTTTGCTCACCTTCGCCGCACCCAAGGTTGGCGGTGGCGAGAGGGAAATGGCTTCCCCTAAGGGTTCGAGCCGTCCTAAGGCGGTTACCGCTTCAATTGCTGGCGTTGCGGTTTCGCTCGCGGCTGTGGCGATCGCGCTTTCAGAGGCACTTTTTCCCTTTTCCTTCAGGCCATAAAGGGTTCCCCCCACGACCGCGATCGCACCGATGGTGGCGATGGCGATCGCCCATTTCATCCCAGAATTGGAGAGCAGAGATGGTTTTAGCTTGACTTCGTTACTCATGATGGCCGCAGAAGATCGAAATTGTGCGGAAACTTGTCATTGAACATCGAAACCCTTGGACTGGTTTCAACTCCCTTTTACCGACTGTCCTAGAGGGAGCGATGGCTTCGCCGACCGGACGGTACGCCAGCGTTTTGACGCTCGAACCATTGCAGGAGTTTGCGCGCCGCTTGGAATTGTCCGTTAACCGCTTCGTCAAAGATAGAAATGGCGATTAAGAGCACGCATAGGGTGAAAATTTCCATTATTGCGATTATTTAGACTAGACTGTACGGTTTGATTCTGCTTATAATAGAAGTATATCGCACGCTCTAGTCGTGTCAACCTGTCAAAAATCGGCCACAGTTAATTAATGACGCGCCCGCACAAACCTGCAATCGATAGCTTGGGCCCCAAAGCCGAGCAAATCCTCTGCGGAGCCGTTCCAGAGTTTCTCGAACATGGTTATTCCCGCACGAGCATGGATCGGGTGGCGAAAGCAGCGGGAGTCTCCAAGCAAACGCTTTACAGCTACTTTGCTGACAAAGATGGACTGTTTACCGCCTTAGTCGAACATATTGCGGCGGAAAAATTTCGCCTCGTCTGGTCGCAACCCCTGACTGGCGAACCGGAAAAGGTGCTGCGCGGTTTGGCAAGTCGCATTCTGATGAAGAATCTCGACGATGCGGAATATCTCTGTTTTTGTCGATTAATCGTTGCGGAGTCTGGCAAGCGTCCGGATTTGGCGAAGTTATTTCTGAAGACTGTGGCCAAACCAGCCATGGAGTTGCTAACCCAGTACTTTTGGGAACAGCGAGACTTTGAAGTAGACGATCCAGAAGCAACCGCGCGGATCTTTGTCGGTTCGCTCATCTACTTCATTCTCAACCAAGAAGTTTTGCACGGCAAAGAGATTATGCCCATGGCCGCAGAACGTTTGATTGACAGTCTGGTGAGTTTAATTGTGGGTCGAGTCGCCTCTTCTCACCCAGAGCGATCGCAATCTTTCCCTGACTTGATATAGCAGGAAAACAATTGCCGTTCTGTAAAAAATGCTTCAACTGCAAGGCTCGCTAAGCCCCTAAAGTACTGGAAGCTTTGAGTTTCACGAACAACATTTTTTTATGACAATCAATTTACTCCGATTTCCACAACAGCAATTTAAGATACAGTCCGATATTGTAGCCGTTATCTCTTTGTCTACTGCCTTGCTTGCCGTCTCCTTCGCCGCGATTTTTATTCGCCTGAGCGAAGCCGAAATTGGCGCGAATGCAACCGTCTTTAACCGCTTCCTCGTGTTTGCACTGGCGTTTGGCATGGGGAGGGCGATCGCGTCGGCGATCGGCTTTTTGAGGGAGGACAAACCGACCGAAGAAAGAGAACCGCTAACAGTACGCCAATGGCTTCTTTTAATTGCCGTTGGCGTTATTTCTACCACCTCCCTCGTTCTCTGGGCCCTGTCCTTAATCCACACCAGCGTTGCCAACTCGGTACTGCTTAATAACCTCACCCCCTTGTTTGTCAGTATTGGCGGCTGGTTATTTTTAGGACATCGCTTCGACCGGCGGTTTGTGATGGGTTTGGCGATCGCCTTAGCTGGCGCGATCGCGATCGGTTTCGGAGATTTGCACCTCGAAGGCGCTCACCTTCTGGGAGATGCCTATGCGTTGCTCTCCGCCATCTTTTTGGGAACCTACTTCTTACTCGTCGAACAACTGCGCGATCGCTTCTCAGCGACAACCATTCTCCTCTGGCGGTGTGGCATTGGCACCCTCGTCCTCATCCCCATCGTTTTAGTCGCCGAAGGCGGGATCTTATTCCCCACCTCGCTATCGGGATGGCTGGCCGCGATCGGTTTGGGGTTAATCTGCGAAGGCATGGGACAGCGACTGCTTGCCGACAGCCTCGACAAACTCTCCTCCAGTTTTGTCTGCCTCTTTTTGCTGCTCGAACCCATTGTCAGCGCCATTCTCGCCTGGATTATCTTTGCCGAAAGTCTCAGCCTCTCCAACTGGCTGGCCTTTGCTGTGGTTTTAATTGGGATTTACCTGGCGAAATCGAGCAAAACATCGACGAAAACAGCGTTGGAGTCGGCTTAAACTCAACTCTCCTCCTCCATTCCCGCTTGCTGCAAGCGCTCTTGCAACCGTGCAAGCTGGCGTTCTGCAGCTTTTGCGCGTTGGCGTTCCCGCTCAATCCGTTACGGCTCCCCACAATAACAAATTTCCCGACTCATCCCACCAGCGCAACCAATGAGCTGTCGTTTCCAATCTCGTTTCGTCCCAAACGCCGAGAAATAGACCTATTTCCGGTAAAAAGTAGCATCCTTGCGCGTCGGGTTGCTGCATCGCGTAAGTTCCCCCTTGCAACCGACGAACTTCTAAAATTCGCGACTCGGTGTCAAACGTGACGTAGACGGGAATTTTGACAATTTGCTCGTAGAACCACATCTTTCCGTAGGGGTAAGTCGGTCTGAGGGAGTGTTCTCCCGAATCTGTGCGGGAGAGAAACTCCATAACGATTGCGGGAATATCGCCTTCGGTGTGTGGGGTATAGCTGCGATGCACTGTCCCCTGCATGATGGGAAAGACGCGAGGGACATAAAGCCAATCGCGCGAATTAAGAGAGTTGGCCCGCCACAACTCCATCCACCGCTTCGAGGGGTTGGACTTCCGCTTGCAAAACTTGCTCGGACAGCTAGACCCGCGCGATCGCCTTGAGAATTCGAGTGCAAAATTGTGCCGACAGAAGTATCAAAAGAGATAAAAGAGCCAACAACCTGTAAATTTACTGATGTTTTAGCAACTGGTTAAGTGGTATAAAAAGTCAAGATTCCAGCCCCGAAAAAATCTTTTTCCAAATTGGGAACAATCTTTGAAACCCTTCCGTCCCAGCACAAAGCGCAGGTAATACCTCGCTCGGTATTACCCAAACTTCACAATTGTTTTACACTAACCTCTCTCTTGTTCTACATCTGAATCTAAATTGATTCGGGATAAATTTTTACATCAGGGATTTTTTTTGCTTTCCCCTCGATTCTCAAATAATTATTCGCACACGGAGCCTAATTATGCCGATTAAATCAACTCAATCTGTTCTGATTTTGGGTTTAGCCGGAACCGTTGCCATTGCAGCCGCGCCTGCCGTCCGCGCCCAAATCCAAGTCAACGGTGGCAGTGCTGCCGGTCAAGCCGCATTTTTCTTACCCACCACAAATCCTGAGGGGAACGTCCGCCTGTTTGACATTGGCATCCAAACCCTCGAAATTCAAACGCCAGATAACGGAACAACCACCACATCCGTTTTTACGCCAAGCGCAGCCAGCTTTAACGATGCGGACAACAGCGGTACGCCCAACTCTGGCGATTCTGGAGTTTTGCAAGGAACCCTCGCAGGCGTTGCCTTTACTCCGGGTGGCGCTCCAGTCGTCTTTACCGGACGCGATACGCTCCTCAACTTCACGCTCAACAGCTTTAGCTCCGGTTCGGATATCAATGGAACTCTGATTCGCTCTCAAACCCCTGGAGCTGCCCCCTTAATTTTCTTGCCGATCGCGGCCACGCTGTCCAACAGCTCTAGCTTTGAAGCCATTCGCGGTGACTTGCAAATTGGAGACTTTGAGGCTGGACTCGACAATGGCATTATCGATCTACCCCGCTTCTTAGAATTCGGTTCTGGCGGAAGCACTCCTCCCACAATTCCACCTGTTGGCGTGGAACGTCGCATTAAGTTCAAGTTTGAAGGGGAAGATGTTACCCCCGAAGACTTGGCCTTTGACCCTGCAATCGGCGGAGATGGTCGCCTCCAGTTCCGGGGTGAAGTCAACAAAAAATTTGAAATTCGGAGTGTCGGCAGGGGAAGCACCCGGTTTGAAATTAAGGGAGATGCAGGTTTTCTTGATATCGACCTACAAGGCATTTCAAGGGTCAACCAACGAGGCGCGATCGATCCGGCCAGTCCCCTCAAGTACAAAATTGAAGGTGAAAGCAATGGCTTGCTTAGCTTCTTTTCCTCTAACGGTTTGGCGTTTAGCGGTACGAGTCGGCGCGATACCAAGTTCAAATTTGAACAGGATAATGCCAAATTAGACGGTCGCAGCGACGGTTCGGTTGATTTCTTCGCAACTTTGGGTCTGGGGACAACGGTGGATCGCAATACGTCCTTTGATAACTTTGACGCTCAGAGTGCGAGTAACGCTCAAAGTTCGAGTAATTCCAGCAGTTCGAGCAGCTCAAGCAGCTCGAGCAGTTCCTCGAACTGTAATATTTGCGGGAACAACTTATTCTCTGGCAACAGCGTGACAATTGGCGGTCAGACTTTTAATGTTGACCAGACGATTACCGTCCAGGTGAGCCAAGAAGAACAAAATCTCACGAGCAACCAAACGAACAGCAGCAACAGCTCAAATTTCAGCAGCAGTACTTCGCTGTTTGGCAATGCAACTGGAAGCATTTCTTTTTCAGTAGCTGCGGCTTCCTCAAATACAGAGGTTTTCAGTCAGTCGGGTAATTCCGATGCGGCCCGCGTTCAGTATGAAATTCTTTCCTCCAACCGAGGCAACAAGGTTAAGGTGGTCAACCGAGGAAGTAAGCGATATTTCGTCGTTTCTCGTCGCGGTGTGAGGATCGGCCAGCGCAACCGCACGGCCTTCTCTCAGGTTGGGCCCGGATGTCGGATCTTCCCCGGTTTAGTGGGTCTGCGAGAAATCGATCCCGATGATGTCGGCGATATCGATGTTGGCGATGACGATGATAGCGGCGACGGTGACGACGACGACGACGATGACGACGACGATGACGACGACACCAATACCGGCGACGATACCGACGACACCGATACCGACGACGACGGCGACGACGATGACGACGACGACGACGATGATGGTGACGACACAACCGGAGATGACACAACCGGAGATGACACGACCGGAGATGACACCACTGGCGATGACACAACCGGAGATGACACGACCGGAGATGACACAACCGGAGATGACACCACTGGCGATGACACCACTGGAGATGACACGACCGGAGATGACACCACTGGCGATGACACAACCGGAGATGACACGACCGGAGATGACACCACTGGCGATGACACCACTGGCGATGACACCACTGGCGATGACACAACCGGAGATGACACCACTGGCGATGACACGACCGGAGATGACACCACTGGCGAGGATGGTCAAACCGGTTTAGGGGAAATTGGTAACTAATCGCAACCTGCTTGCACGTGATTAGTCCTATCCGAACCTAGGCCCTGCTATGCGGGGCCGCAAGATAAAAGTCCGCAGTTTACCTATAAAGTTACATCTAGGGAACTGCGGACTTATTTATTTAGCGATCGCGAATGAGAAGGAATGTAATGCCAGCAACCGATCGATTAACGTCTCAGATTTGGTTTGACGATCTTCAGGATTCTCTGATTCTGACCGAGGCCGATCGCGCTGCGATCGCGCAATTTGTCTTTTCCAGTTTATTGCTGCCAGCAACGACAACTTTTCCAGAGTCTCTACGCCAAGATGAAAGCCCTCGCATCGCCTTCCTGTCGGTCAGCGACGGCCGCAGTCCGGCGTTTGTGGTGTGGGGGAGCGATCGCGGTTTGGAGAAAACGCTGCTCGGCGCGATCGCGCAACTCTCCTCTCGACTCCCCGCCGAATATCGCCCGCAATGGCTAAAAGTCGATCTCGTTCAGGAAAGTATTGCCTCTGTTCGCCTCAACTCTCCCACTCCGTTGCGGTTGGAGAGAAGTTTGCACGGTTTGGCGTTCGGCCGAAACTCACAAATCGCTTTTTTACCGGAGGAGTTAGTCGCGGCCAACCTGGTTGACAAAGAGCAAGTTCTGCAATCGGACAATATTGTTGCCTACTTAGAAGCAGATCGCGATCTTGCCCAAGCTTTCCAAGAGATCCGTGCCAATCGCCAGCTTCAACTATATCGCTTTACTTGCACCAGTTTCTTTGCCGATGGGAGCGAAGTTGTGCAGTTGTATCGCGGCCATCGACTGTTCAATGATTTCTCGACCGAGGCTATTTTACAGGCGGCCCGTGCGGGAGGCGAGTATCTCAAGAGAGCGTTAGGGGAGGATGGCAAGTTTGTGTATAACTACCGCGCCATCGCGAATACGGCCTCGAAAAAATACAATATTTTGCGCCACGCCGGCACCATCTACTCTCTCTTAGAACTGTATGAGGTGACGCAAGATGAAGAACTGTTAGCTTCGGCCCGACGCGCGATCGCCTATTTACAAACTCACATTCAACCCGCCCCAACCTATTTAGGCGTGGGGACTTGCGTGGTGGAAAATGGTGCGGTAAAACTCGGCGGAAATGCCCTGGCCGCGATCGCTTTGGCGAAATATACCGATGTGACTGGAGACGAGCAACATCTCCCCGCGATCGCCCAATTGGGTCGATGGATCGAAAGCGTTCGGGACGAGGACGGCCGATTCGCCGTTCACAAGCAATTTTATGGCGAAGCACAAGCCACGGGGTTTCGGTCTGACTATTACCCCGGCGAGGCAATCCTAGCCCTGACGCGCATCCATGCACTGACTGGGGAAAAACACTGGCTGGATACAGCAGAAGCAGCCGCTCAATATCTCATTCAGGTTCGAGATGGCGGGTTGCCTAACGAAAAGTTACCCCAAGACCATTGGTTGCTCTACGGCCTCAACGAACTCTTCCGCCAGCGTCCTAATCCGATCTATCTCACCCACGCCGGCCGCATTGCCGACGCGATCGTCCAGCACCAAAACTACACGCCGGCCGATCCCGACTGGCTGGGAAGCTTCCAAACCCCACCCCGTTCAAACCCCACCGCAACTCGCGTTGAAGGGCTTTGTGCGGCTTATCAACTGGCGCAATTCTCTAAAAACACTTCGCAACTCAAAACACTGCTAGAAGCGATTGTTTTGGGGATTTCTTTCCAACTGCAAACCCAAATCCGACCGGAAATCGCGACGTATTTGGCCGATCCGGCGCGATCGCTGGGTGGATTTCGCCGCAGTCTCACTGACTTTGAGGTTCGCATCGACTGCATTCAGCACAACCTCTCGAGTTTGTTGGGGTTATATCGGATTAGTCGCGGCGGAGATGGGAGAACGCCGGAACCTTGAGGGAGAGATTTATGGCTGCAACTGGGTTCAGGCCGTTAGAACATTTTTCTCTGATTGACCCCGCAGTAAGTCGCGGATTTCATCTGCGTAATTGTGGAATTGGGGATGGCGCTTAATAGTATAGGTGCGCTGTTCGGGAAGTTCAATGGGAATTTGCTTTTGAACGGTTCCAGGTCTGGCGGTGAGGATGTAAATCCGCTGGGAGAGGAAAACGGCTTCGGCGACATCGTGGGTAATCATGAGAATCGTACAATCCGTGCGCTGCCAAATTTCGAGCAGGAACTGCTGCATTGTTTCCTTCGTTTGTACGTCCAAAGCGCCAAAGGGTTCGTCCATCAACAAAATTTTGGGTTGGCAAGCCAGCGCGCGCGCGATCGCGACCCGCTGTTTCATCCCACCAGAGAGTTCTTTCGGATACGCTTGAGCGAACTCCGATAAACCCACAACGCTCAAGTGGTAGGAGGCTTGCTGGCGGCGCTGGCGCTTATCCATTCCTTGTAATTTCAGCCCAAACTCCACATTTTTTTGAACGGTCATCCAGGGATAAAGGGTATAGCGCTGAAAAACCATACCGCGATCGCTTCCCGGCCCGACGACAGGGGTGCCATCCACCGCAATCTTTCCCGCTGTCGGGATCTCCAAACCAGCAATCAACCGCAGTAACGTCGATTTTCCCGAACCAGAAGCACCCACAACGCAGACAAACTCTCCTGTATCGACGTGCAAATTAACCTTTTGGAGTGCAACAAGATTTCCCTTTTGTGTTGGAAATTGCTTGTCAAGATTAGAAATTTCTAAGTGCATAGTTCGTTGCGTTGAGTTTTGCTGATTCAAGTAGCTCTATAAGAATAGGCAATCGCAAAGAGAGCTATATTGTGGGTTCGGTAACAATTTTGTATTGCGACTAATCAAATGCCCACTTACATGTTATTCGTAACAACCAGCGAAAGAACAAATCGATAGCAAAACCTAATAATCCTAAAATAATTAAACAGACAAAAATTTCATCAGTTTTAATAAATTTTCGTGCTAATTCGATACGTTTCCCCAATCCTTCACTTGCGGCGACTAATTCAGCAACAATGACTAAATTCCAAGACGCTGCCATGTTGATTCGGAAGGTGTCAATAATGCTTGGCACAATATGAGGTGCAATCACCTGAAAGAGAACCTGTCTGCGATTTCCCCCCAGGGTGTAAGTGGTTTCAATTAAATCTTTGGGGACGAACTTCACCGCATCCATAATCATCAAGGTATTAAAGAAAACGGTACCAATAAAAATGAGCGCGATCTTGGGTTCCTCATTAATTCCCAGATAGATAATCAATAAGGGAATAAAAGCAGGAGCAGGCATATAGCGCAAAATCCCAATTATGGGTTCGGCGAGAGCGCGAATGCTAGCGAAGGTTCCCATTGCAATTCCCACCGGGAGCGCAACAATTGCAGCTAGCAGAAAACCGCTAGCAACTCGAAAGAAACTAGCGGTGGTATCTTGAATGACAAAGCCTTTTTCCCACAAACCGATGAAAGCAGTTCCAACCTGTGGTGGCGAGGGAAGAAACTTGGGGTTAACCGCTCCAGAAGCTGCAATCAGCCACCACAAACAGAACGGTAAAAGTACGGAAAGTACCATAAGGCTGAGATGCAGCGGTCGAGGAATATCTTCTGCAATTCGCCAAAAGACAGTCGGTTTTAAGCTGTTTTTAGAAGAGGAATGAGAGCGATCGCGCATCATCATCTTGGGAAGTAAGGGGAACTTAAAAGCTAGGCATTTTGAGCGGCATAGTCTTTGACAAAGCGATCGTCAAAGATCTTAGTCAGATCGGGAACATCTTTTTCCTCCAGAAAACCGACATCAACCATGAATTTTGTCATTTTCTCAGCCGCAAAAGGCATGTGCTCCATGCTATCGCCAGGGGTAAAAGCTTCGAGATTATCTTCGATCGTAAAGAACTTTGTTCCCTCTTTAAACTGCTGAAATTCCTCGACCGAAACATTAGCCCGTTTTGCCATAATTTCATCTGCTTTCTCTGGATTTTTTTCCATAAACTCGCGAATAGCAAACCAGGTATTGACGAGTGCTTGAACGCTATCTGGCTGCTCGTCTACTAACTTCTGCGTGACCACCAGTAAATCGGGAATTGCGCCGGGAAATTCTTTGGAAGAGACCAATTCTTTGCTTCCCTCTCGTTGCAGCGCCGTCAGCCAAAAAGGAGGGAATGCTCCCACTGCGTCTACCTCTCCAGTGACAAAGGCCGCTGCAGCCGCTCCAGTATCCAGTCCTTTGATGGTGACATCATCCCTCGACATTCCCTTTTCTTCGAGAGCTAGAGTTAGTAAGAAGTCATCAACAACCCCTTCTTCTAACGCAACAGTTTTCCCTTTCAAATCCTCTAGGGAATTAATTTCTGTGCTGACAATAATTTTGTCATTTCCGGCAGAGTTGTCATTGACCAAAACGACGACTTCCCCATTAACCGCATTAGCAGCGAAGGAAATGGTGTCGTTGAGAGTTTGACAGTTCGCATCAAGCTGACCGGCAGCGAGTGCTTCCATTGAGGGAATATATTCATCGAACCACTTGAGTTCGACATTCACTCCGTTCGCCTCAAACAGTCCTTCTTCTTCCGCGATCGCCCAAGGCCACCACCCCGCCCAATTGCTGTATCCTAGGACGATGGGAGCAGAGTTTGCAGCAGTTTCAGCCGGTATAGAGGTTTCCGTCCCCGACCCCGAAGTTGTTGCATTTTGGGTTTGATTGCAACCGACAGCGAGGAACAAACCCGCTAAGAATACACAGAGAAAGGACAGTAGTTTTCGTCGTTTCATTATTTCTCCTCTTGATTAAACTGACGCGCAACAATCTTGAATTCAGCCGCTCTTAAACTCGGATGCTGAGGTAAAACAATGGCTCCGGACATCGCGAACCCAGTTAAACCAAGACTCTAAACCTTCTTCTGTTTTAGCCGATATGGGAATAATTGTCGCATCCGAGTTTATCTGACGAACATTGGCTTCAATTTGTTGTCTATTAATATCTAAGTATGGGGCCAAGTCCATTTTTGTTATCAGCAAACAATCTGCTTCCTGGAACATGACTGGATATTTGAGTGGTTTATCTTCTCCTTCAGCGATACTTAACAGCGCAACCTTAAAATGCTCTCCCACTTCAAATTCAGCGGGACACACTAAGTTGCCGACATTTTCAACGAAAACGAGGTCGAGTTCTGATGGGTTGCACTCTTGCTGAAGGCGATGAATCCCCCCAGCCACCATTTTGGAGTCGAGATGACAAGATCGTCCGGTATTAATGGCAATGACAGGAACGGAGTGCTGTCGCAGTCGTTCGGCATCCAATTCGGTTGTCATATCGCCTTCAATGACTGCAATTTTTAACTCCTGATGTAAAGCAGCCAGAGTCCGTTCTAACAAGACTGTTTTCCCCGCACCAGGACTGCTCATGATGTTGAGACAGGTAATCCCCCAGCCGTTGAAGTGTTCGCGATTATGTTCCGCTCCTGCTTGATTTGCGTGGAGCAAATTCATTTCTAAGGCTGCGTCAAAGGTTTGATGCATATTGTCTGAATTTTTAAAAGTTTGCGATCGCGAATTAATTTGTCAGTTTAGAATCGGACTTGATTCGGCATTAGAATACTCAATGCGCTCGATTTTCAGTTCTCGACCGGAGCGAATATCGTCCATCGGCGTATTGCAGGTTGGACAGGAATATTGCAAGCCAATTTGGGGTTGATATTCCTGCTGACAGAAGTGACAAAAAGCAATTAAAGGTGTTTCTTGAATTTCTAAGCGAACGTTTTCTAGAAAAGTATGTTTAGTTTGCACTTCAAAGGCAAATTGCAAACTAACAGGTTCGACACAAGTGAACTGACCAACAATCAGATGAATCGCCTCAATTTTGCAACATTCGGGTTGAGCTTCCCACCAATCGCGCACGGTCATTATTAAGGCCTTGGTCATATCAGTTTCGTGCATAATTAATTACGATCGCGTTATGTTAAGTAAAGGAGCGTTCGGTAATGATTGAAGGGAGTGTTAGTTCGGCAAATAGCGGATCGATCGCAACCAATGGGTAACTGGGTCGATAGCGAGCATAATCGTCGGCGCGATCGCGAAATCGTGCCTGGGGATTCATCCGATCTAAGAGCGTATGAGTCGCGTGCATTTTGTCTTTCTAAAACCAATTATCGGGGGGATCGGGTTGTCCTTCTTTGTGAATATAAGCAGGCATTTCTTGCCTTGGTAATTGTCCTGAAAGAACAAGATGAGCCATTGTGTCGCAAATGACGCGAGTTGCCATCAAAGAAGTCATATCGCTCACATCATAAGGAGGAGAAACTTCCACCACTTCCAAGCCACAAATCGGAGCATTTTGTGCGATTTTCTTGAGTAAATAAAGCGCTTCGCGTGGCAGCAAGCCTCCCGGTTCCGGCCATCCCGTTCCGGGAACAAACCCCGCATCAATACAGTCAATATCAAAACTAAGCCAGACGCAATCAGTTCCATCCATTGCTCGCTCTAAAGCAAAATCTGCGGCTGCATCTAAACCCATTTCAGTGATGTCAGTAACCGTGAGGATATTCGTTGCTTTTTCTCGACAAAACTTAACGCCTTGGCGAGGAACTTGCCAGCCGCCAATACCCAATTGTACGAGATTTTGAGAGGGCGCATTTTTAATATTCGTTGCATGAAACCAAGGACAGGTGTGCATACGTTCGTCTAGATCGATTTCTTGGGTATCGACGTGGCGATCGAAGTGAATAATTCCGACTTTTTTGTCTCCTAAATGACGACAAATTCCTCGTATTGTGGGAAAACCAATCGAATGATCGCCACCTAAAAGAATTGGAAAAGCGCCGGAACTAAAGACGTGAGCAACTCCTTTAGAAATTTGGTCGAAGGACTTTTCATTATTCGCTGGGATCGTGAAAATATCGCCGACATCGCAGAGGGTAATTTGTTCTCGTAAGTCAACGCCAAGTTCAAAATTGTAGGGGGTATACAGGGCCGAAATGCGACGAATTCCTTGGGGACCAAAGCGAGTTCCCGGACGATACGTTGCTCCGGAGTCGTGAGGAACGCCAACAATTGCGACATCATACTCTCCAACTTTGCGAACGTCCTCAAGATAGGGTGCTTTGAGGAAGGTATTAATCCCGGCGTAGTGAGGGAGTTCGCCACGAGAGAAAGTGGGAATTGAGCGATCGCGAATGCTGTTAGCTCCTTTGAGTCCTAATTCTAGGCCTCGATCGACCTCCTGCTGCCATCCAGTCAGAGGTAATTGAGTTTCTCGTCTTAAGGCTTGTTGAGCTTCTGTCCAACCGCGATCGGGAGATTGAAATGGAGGAAATTTTGTCACGAAATTTACGCTGATATTGATATATGTACGGACGCAAAAAAGCCAGGAAGGGTAAGACAGAAATGAATCTATCTCATTACCTCCCAGGCTTTTGTCCTGCCGTGTAGCCGCTTCAGTTCGAGCTGAAATCCGGCTTGTTTCTCTCGGACCAGACACTTAAGCAATTGAAGCTTAAATCGGAACCCTAGAAACCTTATAATTTCTGGCTTGCGCAAGTGATATGGCACTCTCCGCACACTGTGAGTTAGATGTACCGCGAAAGACAGACAAAAAGAGTATCTAATGTTACAAATTTACATTAAGAATGAGGAGAGTGCCAATTTGTCCGAAGACTCTCGCAAAATTGGCGATCTCTCCCCTCGCTCGCGTTTTAGTTCGCTGGCTTGAGCGATCTATTTGTCAAGCTCAGGTGTCGCTGTTTTTTTGCTCAAATCGGGAGTATAAGTGACATAAAGATCCTGCGTAACCCCAATTGCAATTCCCTCTTTTTTGAATCGTTCTTGAATAACAAACAACAGTTGTTCGTAAACCTCCCAACGATTTTTTGTTTCGGTATAAGCCCGGACTTCAAAGATGACAGAACTCTCTTCAAAATCCCAAGGATAGATGTAAGAATCTTCTTCCTGGATAAGCGGATGAGTTTTAAAAATATCAGCAAAGATTGCTTCAATTTTTTCAATAGAGGTATCGCAAGCTTTAACCGTCGGCCCGACCGCTCGAACCTCTAAGGCCGTATTGTTGGTGACGGTGCTGCTCCAGACAGTATTGTTGGGAATCGTGACAATCTGTTCGCCAAAGGTTTTTAGTTTGGTACTGACTAGAGAAATTGCATCCACTTCTCCCAAAATGCCATCGACTTCGATCTCATCGCCAACATCAAACGGTTTGTAAGCCATCAACAGCAATCCGTTGGCGAAGTTGCCAATGCTATTTTGCAACGCAAATGCCAAAATGAAACTTGCGCCCCCTAACAAGGCGAGGACGGGGCCGAGACTGACTTCCAGTGCCGCTAAGGCCATCAAAAGGCCGACAAACATGACAACTCGCTTGACGACTGTGACGACAAAGTGACGAAAGGCTTCAGAAGCATCGCTAAATCTCTCCAAGGAAGTGTTGGTAATCTTGCCCGCAACGCGAGAGGCAACAGTCGCGGCAATCATGATGGCGATAAACATCCCGACATTCCGGCCCCACCGCAAACCGCCTTCCTCTGAGGTCACCCAACTCAAGACTCGCACCCCCAGACCTTCCGTATCGGTTAGATCCAGCTCCACACCGCTAACGGCTTCAATATATTGGCGGTAGGGCCGCGAGTCACCTCCCTTGGCATCAACTTCATCGAGAACGACTTTAAAGCGATCGATAACTGCCGTGCGATCGGATTGAAGTTCGGTGACATTGACAAGGAGTCGATTTTTAAGTTCTTCACCTTCTGCTGCACTCTCCTCTAGCTGTTCCGCTGTCTCTTCCAGTTTTTCCCCTGCATTTTGGAGGTTGTTTGTATCTAGAGCGTCCAAATCTACGTCCTGCAAGGGGGTTGCCTCGGGTTGCTCTTCGGTTGGGGATGCTTGTTCCGAACCTTCTGGGGAGGGGGTTGCCTCGGGCTGCTCTTCGGTCGGGGATGCTTGTTCCGAACCTTCTGGGGAGGGGGTTGCTTCGGGCTGCTCTTCGACTTGGTTGGTTAAACCATTTGCGATCGCTGCTTGGGCTTTGGTCACCTCAGCACGAGCTTGTTCCACCTGCTTGGTAACTTCCTGATACTCAGGAGAATCGGGATTGGCAGCTTTTTGATCTTCTTCAGCTTTTTCTAGGTTGGCAATGGCCTCCTCTAAGGCGTTGATTTTCTCCGTTGCTCGTTGATAATTAAGCGAGCCAGCCGGAATTTCTTCGCGATCTTTCTCCGCCTGCTCCAAAACTTTCCGAGCGTCTTCGATTCCCTCATCTTTTTGCGCTTCTTTGAGAACCTCTTTCAAGGCTTCACTTTCTTTGAGCTTTGCTTTCGCCTCGATAGCTTCTTCCACAGTATCTTGTGCTTTTTGGAGAGCTTCGCGAGCTTCCTCGACCTTTTTCGTTGCTTCCTCGTATTCAGGCGAGCCTGGAGTTGCATTCTTTTGAGCTTGCTCGGCTTCTTCGAGACTCGCCTGTGCTGTCTCTATCTCACTGGCCGCTTCTTCTTCTGCGTCAATGGCTTGATTTTCGCGTTTAATTGCAATTTCCAGGTTGCTAACTTCTTGGACTTTGCCCTTCAGCAACACGAGCCAGGCGGCTGCTTCATTTCTCAGCTCCTCTAGGGTAAACGGTTTAAGTAACAGTTGGAGCTGGTCTACAGGGATGGTCGGATCTTCGGTCGTGACTGCTTTTTCGGGATCTGCTCCTTCGTCTAAGGTGGCTTCAATGGGGGCTTCTTGAAGCTTCAGTTCTGCTTCTTGAGAGCGAGCGGGGCCGCTCCAAGCAACAAAAACGCAAATAAACCCGGTGGCAACAATGGTACGGACTCGCCGAAAAGGTAGCATGGGATATCTGGCTCTTCATTAAGTTAATAAGTTAATGATGACAGATGTAACCTAGGGAAATTTATTTTGTCAACGAGCAGGCCACAGAAATTAATTACCATCACTCTATCGATCCGTCCAAATTGCTTCTGCTAGGCTTCAGCTCCGAATTCGATCGTACAGCTCAATCGATTCCAACCTAACAGAGATTCAACGAACGCTGACTCAGGGGACTCCGAGAAAGAATCGCTCTGTGACGTTCCAGCTTGGCGGATCGCAGGCAACAAATCCGAAGCCATCGCGGTCTTGAAATTTAAGTCTTGCCCTAGAGAAAGCGAAGCTTTACAATTCTTTAGGCCAAATGAGCTACTATCTGGAATAGTTCAGCTTTGGTGCTGGGTCTGACGGATACGATTTGGTGAGGAGAAAACCCAAAAATGATTATTAGCCGAACCCCTTTTCGCATCTCCCTGTTTGGAGGTGGAACCGACTATCCCGCTTGGTATCGCAGTCATGGCGGAGCCGTCTTAGCCGCGACGATTGATAAGTATTGCTATTTGACGTGCCGACACCTCCCCCCTTTCTTTGAACACCGCTTTCGGGTGGTTTACTCGAAGATCGAAAACTGCCACGAGATTGAGGAAATTCAACACCCAGCAGTCCGCGCGACTCTGCGCTACATGAACATCGATCGCGGCATTGAAATTCACCACGATGGCGACCTCCCAGCCAGAAGTGGGATGGGATCGAGTTCTTCCTTTGCGGTGGGTTTGCTCCATGCTCTCCACGCACTTCAGGGGAATATGCCGAGTAAAGCGCAGTTAGCAAAAGAAAGCATTCACGTCGAGCAAAACCTCTTGGAAGAAACTGTCGGCTCTCAAGACCAGGTGTTGGCAGCTTATGGCGGCTTCAATCACGTTACTTTTCTCCCCAACGATGAAATCTCCGTCCGACCGATCACCCTCTCCCAGCAGCGCATTCGAGAACTCAACGACCATTTAATGCTGTTCTATACCGGCATTAAACGCACGGCTTCTAATATTGCTCAAAGTTACGTGCAGGATATCCACAGCCGCAAGCGCCAACTGCGGATTATGAAGGATTTAGTTGAAGAAAGTATGGCTGTCCTCAGTAGCGGCCAAGATTTAACCTGCTTTGGCGAACTGCTGCACGAAGCGTGGCAGGCCAAGCGGAGTTTGAGCGCCAAGGTTTCTAATTCTCAAGTGGATGAGTTGTACGAAAAGGCGCAGGCGGCAGGTGCAATTGGCGGGAAGCTGACGGGAGCAGGCGGCGGCGGTTTTATGCTGCTGTTTGTTCCGCCGGAGAAGCAAGCTGAGGTTAAGAGTCAGTTGAATCAACTTATTCACGTTCCCTTTAATTTTGAGTTTTCTGGTAGCCAAATCATCTTCTTCGATTCGGGTGCGGATTATGCCGAGGTAGAACGCGAACGAGCGCAGCAGTCGGTGGCGGCGTTCAAGGAACTCACTCATGTGAGTTAGAAATTCGGTGCGTTACGACGAGAAGGTAGGCGTTTCTTAACTTGCCAGCAAAGCCGAACACACCTTAATAAATTGGGTGCGTTACGCGCTTCGCTAACAGCACCCTACAGCTACAGCTACGGCTATGAGATCGTTGATTTCTTGAGAGAGACGTTTTGGATAAACAAGCAAAAATTTACGTTGCTGGCGCACAAACGTTAATTGGCTCCGCGATCGCGCGCCAGCTTCAGCAACAGGGATACGATAATATTCTCCCCCAAGCGGACTCAGAACCGAAGCTAACGGATGCGGTGGGGGTCGATCGCTTTTTTGCCGAACACCAACCAGAGTACGTCTTTCTCGCGGCCGGGAAGTCGGGAGGCATTCAGGCGAATCAGAAGTATCCGGCAACGCTGATGTTGGATAATCTGCTGGGGTCAACTCACATTATTCAGTCTGCCTATCAACACGGGGTTAAGAAGTTACTGTATTTAGCCTCGTCGTGCAGCTATCCCAAACACGCGCCGCAACCGATGCGGGTGGAGTCTTTGATGACGGGAACCTTGGAACCGACCAATGAGGCCTACGCGGTGGCGAAATTGTCGGGGTTGAAACTCTGTCAAGCTTACCGCCAGCAGTACGGCGCAAACTTTATTAGCGTCATTCCCGCCAACGGTTTTGGTATTGGCGACGACTTCAGCTTAGAAAACTCCCACGTCATTCCCGCACTGATTCGCAAGCTGCACGAAGGGAAGATAAATAAGCTAGACTCGGTGGAAATTTGGGGAACGGGTTCGCCGCGTCGGGAGTTTATTTTTGCCGATGACCTGGCAGATGCTTGTATCTTTGTCATGAATCATTACGATCGCGCCGAACCTTTGAACTTAGGAGGCGGTGCAGATTTATCGATTAAGGATCTCGCACTTCTCATTCAAGATGTGGTGGGATATGGGGGAGAGCTGACCTTTGATACCAGCAAACCCGACGGAATGCCGCTCAAGGCCTTGGATTCAACTCCCTTGCTGTCGATGGGATGGCAGCCAAAAACTGAACTGAGAGACGCGATCGCGGCCACCTACAATTGGTTTCTGCAAGTTGACGAACGAGATTTAGCTTTATCCGCCGCTATTTAAAAAAGTAACGAAAGCAATATGGTACAGTCCGAACTCAAAAATCCGAACGCTTCAAACCAAAGCTTAGACTGCGAGAAATTTTATCGCTCTCTCTACCGCATCCGGCGCGTGGAAGAGGAAATTGCCAAGGTTTATCCCACCGATAAAATCAAAAGTCCCGTTCACCTCTCCATCGGTCAAGAAGCCGTTTCTGTCGGCGTTTGTGAAGCGCTTAAGCCGGAAGATATTGTCTTTGGAACCTACAGAAGTCACGCCGCTTACCTCGCGAAAGGGGGAGATTTAAAGGCAATGGTTGCCGAACTCTACGGCAAGGGAACGGGGTGTACTAAGGGGAAAGGCGGTTCCATGCACCTGATTAATCAACAGGTTGGGGTGATGGGAACCTCTGCTGTTGTTGGCACAACGATTGGCAATGCGGTGGGTTATGCCTATGGATTGCAAACGCAGAAATCCCCGGCAATTGTTGCCAGTTTCTTCGGCGATGGTGCGGTTGATGAAGGGGTATTTCACGAAAGCTTGAACTTTGCAGCGTTGAAAAAACTCCCCATCATTTTCATCTGCGAAAATAACTCCTACGCCATCCACACTCACCAACGCTTGCGCCAGCGCGTTACCGATATTTGCACCCGCGCGCGCGCCTATGGGATTCCCGCCGAACGGATTGAAGATAACGATCTGTTTGCCATCTACGATCGCGTTAGCAGTGCGGCTGAAGCCTTGCGAAACGGCGAGTCCGGGCCCTTCTTCTTCGAGTGCATGACCTACCGCTGGAAAGAACATGTCGGCCCCAACGAAGACTATCACCTCGGCTATCGGGATGAGGAAGAGGCAAAAGCTTGGATTGAAAACGACCAAGTGCGCTTGGTTGGGGACATGGTGGACTCAGGAGTGCGATCGCGCCTCGAAGCCGAAGTTGAAGCCGAAATCGCCGAAGCCTTTGAATTTGCCGAAACCAGTCCTATCCCCGATCCCTCCCAGTTATATGCCGATGTCTTTGCAGAGTCAGCCGCGCCTCCAACCACAGAAGTTGAACCGGGAAACCGCGAAATTTCCTACGTCGAAGCCATCCGCGAAGCCTCCGACCAAGAGATGGAACGGGATGACTCAACCATCATCTTCGGCCTGGATGTAGACGATCCCAAAGCCATCCAGGGAACCACTAAAGGACTGCTGGAAAAATACGGTTCGCAGCGCATTTTTGGAACCCCCCTCGCCGAAGATGCCATGACTGGGGCCGCGATCGGCATGGCCCTCGCCGGACTGCGACCCGTCCACATCCACATCCGCATGGATTTCCTGATGTTGGCGATGAACCAACTGATCAACGTTGCGGCCAAGAGTCGCTATATGTACGGCGGCGAAGTGTTCATCCCCCTCGTCGTCCGCTCGATGATCGGTAAAAGTTGGGGACAAGGCGCGCAACATTCCCAGGGATTGTACGCTTTCTTTATGAACATTCCGGGGTTGAAAGTGGTTGCGCCAACAACCCCCTACGACGCTAAAGGCTGCTTGCTGGCAGCGATGCAGGATGATAACCCGGTGATGTATGTGGAACACCGCATCCTCCACTTCCAAAAAGGCCCCGTACCGGAAACGCCGTACCTCGTCACTCCCGGCAAAGCACGAGTCACCGCAACTGGGGAAGATATTACCCTCGTCGGCATTTCTTATATGCAAATTGAATGTCTTCGGGCCCAACGTTATTTGCGCGATCGCGGTATCAGTGCGGAAGTAATTGACCCCATTTGGCTCAGTCCTCTTGACATTGATACCATTTTCGAGTCCGTTCGCAAAACCGGACGTTTGTGCGTCGTAGACAACGGCTGGACGACATGCGGTGCGAGTGCCGAAATTATCGCCGCCGTCACCGAACGCCTGCAAGGGGAACGAGACATTCAAGTGCGTCGCCTCGGATTTGCCCCCGTGACTTGTCCCACCGCACCCAACTTAGAAAATCTGTTTTATCCCAATGGCCGCACCATTGCTTCCAGTGCTTGCGAGTTAATTACAGGGGAAAAAGGTTGGTTGCCAGAGGAACGAGAAGACCTCAAAGATATCGAGTTCAAAGGGCCATTCTAACTGTAGGGGCACAATGCTTGCGCCCAAAAATTAATTCAAGAGACAACGTTATTCAAATCGCCGCCATGAACCGACCCACCGAAATTCCAAAACTGAACTGGCCTTTGATGAAAAACAACATCACGCGGGCCGATCTCGATACCGTTATTGAGTTTTTGCAACAGGACGATCCCATCCTCACCAACTCCAAACAAGTCAAAGCTTTCGAGCAAGAATGGTGCGATTGGTTAGGAGTTAAATATAGTGTTTTGGTAAACTCTGGTTCCTCTGCCAATCTCCTCACCCTATCGGCACTTCGAGAAACCTATGGGTTAGGAGAAATTATCGTTCCTCCTCTCACTTGGGTATCCGATATTGCCTCAGTCATCCAGTGCGGTTTTACTCCCGTTTTTGCGGACATTAACCCTCAAACGTTGGGGATGGATACCGATCGCATCCTAGAGAAAATTACGCCGCAAACCAAAGCCGTTTTCATCACCCATATTCTCGGCTACAATGCCCTCACGCAGAAGCTCCTCGACGAACTTGAAGCGAGAAATATTCCTCTGATTGAAGATGTTTGCGAGTCCCACGGCGCAACCTTCAAGGGACAGAAATTGGGAACCTTTGGCTTAATGTCGAACTTCTCGTTTTACTACGCTCACCACATGAGTACGATCGAGGGAGGCATGATTTCCACCAATGATGCCAACTTGTACGAAACCCTGCGCCTCTTTCGCTCTCACGGCATGGTACGAGAGTCTACATCGGACGAAATCAAACAGTCCTACAGCGATCGCCATCCCGACCTCAACCCCTCTTTTATCTTCGCCTACCCCGCTTACAACGTGCGGAGTACCGAGATCAACGCCGTGTTAGGGCGATCGCAACTCAAGCGCCTCGACGACAACAACAAAATTCGCACCGAAAACCTCAAACTCTTCCTCGACAACTTAGATCCGGAAAAATACCAAACCGACTTCGCCACCGAAGGAAGCAGCAACTACGCCTTCACCCTTGTCCTCAAAAATCCCGACCCCATCCTTTGCCAAAACGTCATGCAAGCGATGCAAGATGCGAAAGTCGAATTCCGTCGGGGAACCTCTGGCGGCGGCAACCAACTCCGCCAACCCTACCTCAAAAAAATTGTTGGCGAGGACGAATTTAAGAATTATCCCAACGTCGATCTCGTTCACTTCTACGGCTTTTATATTGGGAATTATCCAGAGTTGGAAAAAGACAAAATTTTGGCACTTTGCAACCTGCTCAATCAGTTGAACTAACAAGGAAGAGATTATGGAAGTCCAAACAACCCATTCACTCTCATTGTGGTATGCGGAGCAGGCCGATCGCTATGGGTTTAACACACCTCTAACCGAGTTTGACCTCCCCGAACTCATTCGGATCGAACCCATCCATACCTGTAACTTGCGTTGCATCATGTGTCACGTCAGTTACGAGCAACTGAGCAACGCCAAACTCGACATTCCCCTAGCTCTCAAACACCTTCAAGGCCTCGAAGGCAAATGGATCGATCTGGGGTCAACCCACGAACCAACAGCACACCCGCAGTTTGCTCAACTCATCCAAGGCCTGTCCGCACAAGGAGCTAAACTCAGCATGACCACAAATGGGACGCTGTTAACTCCCTCCTTAACTCAAAAAATTGCCAAGTGTAACTTTGAAAAAATAACCATATCTTTCGATAGCGCGCGCAAAGAAACCTACGAATCGATTCGCCGTAATGCGAATTACGACCGAACGCTCGCACAAGTTTTAAGACTCAAGGAAGAATTTTCTAAATCATCTTCTTCTCCTTACTTTGTCGTTAACAACACCCTGATGAAACGCAGTCTTGATGAAATTGTCGAGTCAGTAGATTTGTGGGAAAAATATGATTTCGATCATTTATTTTTCATTGTGATGGCAATGAGAGATTTAAATGAAATGTTGCTCGCTGAAAATCTGGAAAGTTGCATGGATGTTGTGTATGAGAAGCTCGATGAAGCTGCTCTCAAGGTCATCGAAAAAGAATATAAAATTACAATTGGTTCGGCTTCTTTTACCCGTCCATCTCCAATAAAAGAACGATACAGTCAAAATTTCTGGGCCCATTGCGTTAAATCCAATCATCCCAAAGCCAAATTTCCCTTTGAGCCGATCTCTTACTTCCAGAATGGAAAATATCCAGGGATGCATGTGGCTTGTCGCTCTCCTTTTAAAACGGCTCGAATTGACTACCACGGCAATGTTTTGTTGTGCCAAGATCAATTTATTATTGGTAATATTCACGAGCAAAACTTTGTAGACATTTGGTATGGAGAAAAAGCGCGAGAAGTTCGCTCGGCTTTACTCCGCAGTCCTAAGACTTGTTCTGCCTGTGATTACTATCGATTTTGCATCCAATCAGCATACATAGACTACAATCGACCTGAGAACTTCCGCAATTCCGGTCTGGCGGGAGAGAGAGTGGTGAAACTGCTAGAAGAGTTTGGCGCGCACAACAGCAAGTTTGGCTGGTACAACATTCTCAGTTGGATGGGAGACTATTATGGTATTCCCCAGTCTCACGGTAGTTTAGATATTAAGCTAGTCGATGTAACTGAGTTAGAGGGAGTGGTGGTCGATTCCTCTTTAGAACAGTTGAAAGCTCGTATTCGAGGGCTATCCTTTTCCTCCGAGCAAGATGAACAAGAACAACTACAGTTGAGCTTGCAAAAGGTAGAAAAACTTCTCCTGGAGCTCCAGCAGGCGAACAGAGAACTTGTCCAAGCTCATAATGAGAAAGAGCAAGTGTATCGAGAGACGGAAAAACTCCAGCAAGCGAACATTGAGCTGGCTCAAGCTTGTAAGGAAACAGAGCAAAGGAGTCAAGAAGTTGAGAGATTGAAAACCCAAATTGCGGCGATGGAAAGCAGTAAATTTTGGCGGATGAGAAGTACATGGTTTAAGCTCAAAAAAGCATTTAATTGAGCTAATTTACATAAAGTAAAGTCATAAAGTTCAATTGTATTCGATTCTATTGAAACATGGCTGGAGCGATCGCGACAATTAAACTTCATAGATAAATTTCATAGAGGGGTGTCGGAAGTTGATCTGGTGTGGAAAGACAAGTCATTGGAGCAAAGCGTTAAAATTGCACAAGAAAAACATCAAACAAAAGTTGTAACCTTTTGAATTAATTCAGATAGTTAAATCGGTGTGAGGAGAATATTGTTATGAGCATTCAATCCCAATTAGATCTCGTTCTTGTTAACCCAGCCAACCGCAAGAAAATCTATCAATCTCTTGCCAATACCATGTCCGCGATCGAACCTCCCGTTTGGGCCGGGTTGATGGCGACATTTGTCCGCAAGAAAGGATTTTCCGTGCAAATTATCGACGCTTGTGCGGATAACTTAAGCCCCCAAGAAGTTGCCGAACGGGTTGCCGAGCTCAACCCCGTTCTCACCGCAGTTGTGGTTTACGGCCAGCAACCCTCTGCGTCTACCCAAGTGATGGCCGGGGCCAGCGTCGTCAGTACGGCGATTAAGCAACACTCCCCCGACCTCCCCCTAATGATGCTTGGCGGTCACGTCGCCGCCCTTCCGGAACGGAGTTTGCGGGAAGAAGATACCGACTTTATCGCTGCTGGGGAAGGACTTTATACCCTGGTGGAATTGATTGAAGCGCTTAAGTCTGAAAAGCCCGACTACAGCAAAGTTTCAGGACTGTGGTACTGGGAAGGAAAAGAGGTGAAATTCAACCCCAGCGCCCCCTTGCTGCAAGACTTAGAGGGAGAAATGCCCGGAATTGCCTGGGACTTGCTGCCGATGGCAAAGTATCGCGCCCACAACTGGCACTGCTTCGACGGCTTGCAGCGACAGCCCTACGCCGCCCTCTACACGACCTTGGGGTGTCCCTTCCACTGTAGTTTTTGCTGCATTCAAGCCCCTTTCAAAAGCGGGGAAGCGCAGTTGGGGTACAAGGCCATTACCAACAGCTATCGTTTCTGGAGTCCCGAAGCGGTTATTTCTCAAATTGATATCCTGGTGAACGAGTATGGGGTTCGCAATATCAAAATTGCCGATGAGATGTTTGTCCTCAACCCCAAACACATTATGGGAATTTGCGACCTGATTATCGAGCGAGGCTACGACCTCAATATTTGGGCTTATACCCGCGTTGATACGGTGAAAGATGAGATGCTCGACAAGCTGAAACGAGCTGGATTTAACTGGCTCGCGATCGGCGTTGAGGCGGCTAGCGAGCGAGTGCGGGATGATGTGCAAAAGGGTTTCGGTCAAGACGATGTGTATCGCGTCATCCGCAAGATCCAAGCTGCGGGGATTAATATCATCGCCAACTACATCTTTGGCTTGCCAGAGGACAATCTCGAAAGTATGCAGGCGACGCTAGATTTAGCCCTCGATCTCAACTGCGAGTTTGCCAACTTCTACTCGGCGATGGCTTATCCCGGCTCTTCCCTCTACAACCTCGCCGAACAAGAGGGTTGGGCTTTGCCAAAAACCTGGTCTGGGTACTCCCAACACGCCGTTGACACCCTACCTTTACCGACGAAACACCTTTCTGCGTCTGAGGTTTTGAGTTTCCGCGATCGCGCTTTCCAAATCTACTTCAACAGTCCCAAATATTTGGAGATGATTGAGCGCAAATTCGGTTTGGAAACCGTTCAACACATCCGGGAAATGGCCGCTCACAAATTAGAGCGTCAATACGCTGCGTAAATTCAGGATGGGCAAAGATACAAATGCATTGTATCCTTGCCCTAAGGATAGTCAACAACTTGTTTGAATTTAGTTCTCTGGCAAGTGACATTTTTCCTTGATGTATTACTGACACTCTCTGCGAATAAAAATTAAGCAACAATGAGTCTTTTTAAAGAAGATACGCTAGCGTTTGAACCCAAGCTATCTCTCACAGAGTTTGGCTTACCAGAAATTATTGAAATTGAACCAATTCACACGTGCAATTTACGTTGCACGATGTGTCATGTGAGCTATGAAAATCTAACGTACCAAAAAATAGATATTGAACTTTTAACCAAGCACCTCAAAGGATTAGAAGGACGCTGGAGTATTGTCGGTTCAACTCACGAACCAACAGCACATCCAAATTTTGACGATTTAGTATTGGCACTGTCCGATCTGGGAATGCACATTGAGCTAACAACCAACGGAACATTATTGAATAAGTCTTTGGTTGAGCGTATTGCCAAATGCAACTTTGAAAAAGTTAATATTTCATTCGATGGGATTCGCAAAAATACTTACGAATCCATTCGGCGAAATGCAAACTACGAACGAGCTATTGAAAGTATTTTGAATTTCAAAAATTCAGTGATTAATCAAGATGCTTACTTCATGATCAGCAATACTCTCATGAAAAGTAACTTAGATGAAGTCATAGAAGCAGTCGATTTTTGGGAGGAAAACGATTTTGATAAATTGAATTTTATCATTATGGTTATTAGAGAGATGGATAAAGTGCTAGTTGGCGAGAGCTTACAAGATATAATGCCCGATGTTTATAAAAAACTTGATGAGGCTGCACAATATGTTATCGATCGAGAATATCGTCTTGTTTTATCTTCATCTATTTTTAATTGTCACTCCGAATTAAAAAAAATATATCCTAATAATTTTGTTGTTGATAATGTTAGATCGAATAATCCTAAAGCAAGAACAAACATAGAGCCAAGAAGCTATCTTCAAAATGGTTTTTTTCCAGGATTACACGTCAAATGTAGATCGCCTTTTAAGTTTGCTCGAATTTTGTATAACGGAGATGTCCAGCTTTGCTATCAATTTACTATTGGCAATATTTACGAAAAACCATTTGTCGATATTTGGTATGGAGAAAGAGCAGAACAAGTTAGAACTGCACTACGTCGAAGTTCTAAAAATTGTGAGGCTTGCGATTACTATCGATTTGCGATCAAAGCTCCATACGTTAGTTACAAAGAAGATGAAAAGAACTTTTATAACGCAGAACTGCTAAGTCGAAAAGAAATTAAGCGAAAGCCTGAATTTGTAGAAAATTGCGACGGGTATAATATCGTGACTTGGATGGGAGATTACTATGGCCTGCCCAAAGAACTAGGAGAAGTTGATATTAGAATCGATGACTTATCAGCTTTGGAAGGTGTTTTAATTAACTCGTCTCTCGAACGCTTGAAATTGTTGGTTTTTCAGACTCAGCTACAAAAAGCTAATGCTGAAATAGCTCTATTACAACCCGAACACCCCCATCCAATTTTCCTAGAAGAGTTTGGTTCTTATAATATCGTAGCTTGGAAAAATAGTTACTTTGGCGTTCCTAAGCAGCTAGGATCTGTGGATGTTGCTTCAGAGGATGTTTATCGACTTGAGGGAATTATTACAGATATCTCAATTACTCGATTGAAAAAAGTTTTGCAGAATCACTTAGAGCTTTCTATACAACTTCAGCAGGTTCAAACCCAACTCCAGCAGACTCAGGCTCAGTTCCAGGAAACTCAAACTCAACTCCAACAGACCCAGACTCAGTTCCAGGAAACTCAAACTCAACTCCAGGAAACTCAAACCCGAATTGAAGCAATGGAAAGCAGTAAGTTTTGGAAGCTGCGTCGAGCTTGGTTTAAAGTTAAAAAACGTTTGGGTTTGCCTGCGGACGAAAGTTAGTTGATCGTGCTGGTCTGGAGCAAGCGATCGCGCCCCCTTTTCCAGAAAAATTCAATGACTAACAAAAATCGAGAAATTGAATATGCAGGTTATGTTTTAGGAGGTGAGTTTGGCGGAGCAGCAAGTCACCCTCAATTTCAACACATTCATTATCCTCCCAAAAACTATTGTTTTACGCAAAACCCTCAGCCTTTAGACTCTGATTATTGTGAAGCTCTTGAAAGTCTTATCAATTCTTTAGAAAAAGAACAAGGTAAACTACGGAAAAGTCATGATATTGCCAATTTTTTTTGGTCGAATTTAACTCAACGAGCTATTTCTTATGGAGCAAGTATTTGCGATGTAAAAGATTTTTTAAAGGAGAGAAATATATCTTTCCAAACACAAATTCCTTGTCGTGCTAAACTTGTTTTTATTCCTACAATTCCATATTCAATAAATCTAGTTCCTTGGGTTATCGAAATAGAGGATTCGACAACTTTATTCTTTCCTTACATCCATAATGGAGAAACATCATCTGTCGATGTTCGCCAGCTGAGATTTTACCCTGTAATAAAAGCTCTTTTAGAATCTCAGCAGTGTCATGCAATCATTACGCATGTTCGATCGACTGCAAACAATCTCGTCAATTTGTTTGACAGTAAAATAATTCAAGACAAAACTATTTTTACTCCAATTGGAGTAAAGCTTCCAAATTTGAATTCAAAGAAAAAAATAAATCTAAATTCTATAAATGTATTATTCTCTAATTCTTGGAATCAAAAATATACAAACTTCTTTTTGAGAGGAGGACATGATGTCTTAGAAGCCTTCTTCTTTTTATTGGATAAATATCCAAGTTTAAATTTAATTCTAAGAAGCAAGATTCCAAATTTGAATCAAAAGCATTTAACACTCATTCAATCTCATCCTAGAATCAAAATTATTGAAGATTTTTTGACAGAAAAAGAGCTTCATGAACTAATGTTAAATATAGATATTTACTTAGTCCCATCTGCTCGTCTTCACGTTATGTCTGCTGTTAAGGCTTTGTCTTATGGTATTCCTGTAATTGCTTCTGATGGTTGGGGTTTTTCTGAGTATATTCAAGACAAGGTTAATGGTTTTTTAATACCTGGTCGCTATGGAATATGTTCGTGGATTGATTCTGAAAATGGAATGCTGAGAGAAGACTATAGTACAATCAAACATTCAGAAGGAACTACGCCTCAAATAGTTGAAGGAATCATTAAATCAGTATCATCGCTTGTTGAAAATCAACAACTAATAGAAAAAATGAGCATACAAGCTCGAAAAACTGTGGAAGAAAAATTTTCTCTTGATTTATGGAATAAAGTATTAAAACAATCATTTGATAATTTTTTTGAATCTGAAAGCCTTGAACAATATTTACAAATAAGCATATGTAAACTTGAGATGAAGTTAGAACAGACACAAAAAAATTTGATTAAGACTAGGCATGAATTGGGAAAATTTCTCCCTCAATATCCCGATCCTGTGCTTCTAGAAGATTTTGGCCCGTATAATATTGTTGGTTGGGGCAATGAATATTATGGAATTCCAAAACAACTAGGCAAAATTGATATTACCTCAGATAACTTATCTGAGTTAGAGAACATATTTGTTTATCTATCGTTAGAAGGATTGAAAAAAACTATTCAGAAGTACTTAAATAACCTTGACATCTTTCAGCAAACTCAAACTCAACTCCAGCAAACTCAAACTCAACTCCAGCAAACTCAAACTCAACTCCAGCAAACTCAAACTCAACTCCAGCAAACTCAAGCTCAACTCCAGCAAACTCAAGCTCAACTCCAGCAAACTCAAGCTCAACTCCAGCAAACTCAAACTCAACTCCAGCAAACTCAAGCTCGAATTGAAGCGATGGAAAGCAGTAAATTTTGGAAGCTGCGTCGAGCTTGGTTTAAAGTAAAAAAACGTTTGGGTTTACCTACGGGTGAGAGTTAAGTGAAGGAGGCCCGGCGCGATCGCGCTCCTTTTTCAAGAGAAATCTGATGAATACTCCCGCTCATGCCGTTCTTAACCTGCTGATCTTAGGGCGTAAAGGACACACAGAAACAGTTTTTCCGATTGTCTTTGGCGCAATTCTTCCCGATCTGCCCATGTTTGGGTTCTATTTTTACGAGAAGTTTCTGCTGGGGACTCCCGAATCAATCATTTGGTCGCAACGCTACTTCGATCGCAATTGGCAAATTTTTTTCGATCTCTTCAATTCCATTCCCTTATTCGCGATCGCGCTTGGAATAAGTTACTTTGGCGCGCCGAGACTCATGCTTTTGTGTGCCAGTGCGATCCTGCACGGACTAGAAGACCTTCCCCTACACAACGATGACGCGCACCGCCACTTCTTCCCTTTCTCCAATTGGCGCTTTCAGAGTCCCTTCTCTTACTGGGACTCAGATTATTACGGCAATATTATCGGCTCCCTAGAGGCGATCGCAGTTCTCATTATTTGCTTTTTCCTACTGCGACGATACCCCTCAACGCGATCGCGCATCCTTATTGCCAGTGTCATTGCTCTTTACATTATCTACGGCACCTATGCTGTTGTCGTGTGGGGAGGCTAACTTTCGAGAGTTCAGAGTAGGCGCTGGGTTTCCCAGCCCTCTTCAGAATTCAGAATTACGCCTAATGTGAATTAAAAAGAGGGCGATCGCGCGATTTCCGTACCGGAACGCTATGCGAACGCGAAGCGTAAGACATCAATCCCAAAACAACGACGCAGCAGCAAGCGCAGAGTATGACTCGCCA